>Ga0137306_100134_pt1 | contig 120512 bp, 89 predicted proteins | sample Inofroosms_March_FD_97187 | JGI IMG/M metagenome (GOLD analysis project Ga0137306, IMG submission 97187) | Mouse cecal microbial communities from Vienna, Austria - N-Acetylneuraminic and N-Acetylglucosamine D2O microcosms_March | ecosystem: Host-associated > Mammals > Digestive system > Large... | reverse complement strand
TGAGACGAAATCTTAAATGAAAGAGCCGTGCCGTGCCGTCAACTTTTAGAGCCGAACCGACCCGAATTGAAAAATAAATGCGTACTTTTGTGGTGTCGTCCGTCAGCAACGGGCGGCACCGCATTATTTTTTATTATATCACAGTCATGATTCAAGTCGCCCCCTCGTTGCTCGCAGCTGATTTCGCCCGTCTGGGCGAGGAAGTAAGCATGGTCAACAAAAGCCGTGCGTCACTCATTCACATTGATGTGATGGACGGGATATTTGTTCCCAACATCACCATCGGTTTCCCGGTGATCAAAGCCATCAGCCGTATTGCCGAAAAGCCTCTGGATGTCCATATGATGGTCTGCGATCCGGGCCGTTATGTAGATCAGGTCCGTGAGGCCGGAGCGGAGATAATGAATGTCCACTGGGAGGCATGTACCCATCTCGACAGCGTAATCCGCTCAATCCGCTTGGCCGGAATGAAAGCGGCCGTGACGCTCAATCCGGCCACTCCGGTGATGCTGCTGCGCGACGTGATCCGCGATCTCGACATGGTGCTTCTCATGAGCGTCAACCCCGGCTTCGGCGGTCAGAACTTCATCCCTAACACAGTCCGCAAAGTCCGTGAGCTGCGCTCGCTTATAGCCGAAAGCGGTTCGGAAGCCGTGATCGAGATTGACGGAGGAGTGAATCTTGAAACCGCGCCCGCGCTTATCGAAGCCGGTGCCGACATTCTTGTGGCCGGAAGCTATGTGTTCAGGGCTTCCGATCCGTTCAAAGCCATTTCAGACCTTATTGACCTCAGCGAATGAATATCCGCGATATCCGAATAGAGAATTTCGACTATCCTCTGCCTGACGAACGCATTGCCAGGCATCCTCTCGCTCAGCGCGACCGCTGCCTGCTGCTCTTCAAAGACAGCGACGGAGCTCTCAGCACCCGCAGTTTCCACGAACTGCCCGGTCTGCTCCCGGCAGGCTCGATGCTTGTCTACAACAACACCCGTGTCATCAACGCGCGCCTGCGTTTCCGCAAGGGCGAGGCTGCCGACGGAGCTCTGATCGAGATCTTCTGTCTCGAACCTGTAGAGCCGGCTGACTATGCCTGTAATTTCGCCTCTGTTTCGGGCTGCTCATGGACCTGCTTCGTAGGCAACTCCAAGCGCTGGAAAAGCGGCGAACTGCTGATGCCGCTGAGCATCGACGGCCATGATTTCACTCTGCGCGCCACCCGTGTGAGCCGTGAGGGCAACACTTCGGTGGTCCGTTTCGACTGGGATGACCGGGAGATTACCTTCAGCCGCATAATCTCGGCAGTGGGCGAGATCCCGATTCCGCCCTATCTCAACCGCGGAACGGAGGAGAGTGATTCCACGGACTATCAGACCGTATTCTCTCACATCGACGGATCAGTGGCCGCTCCGACCGCCGGACTGCACTTCACGCCTGAGGTGCTTGAGGCGATAGACGCCGTGGGGATAGCGAGGCGCGAACTGACGCTCCATGTGGGCGCCGGAACTTTCCAGCCGGTGAAGTCAGATACCATCGGCGAGCACGACATGCACAGCGAGTTCATAGCCGTGGACCGCAGTCTGATCGGCGAACTCGCCGCGACTGAGCGCCGGATCATAGCCGTAGGCACCACTTCGGTTCGCACTCTGGAGAGTCTCTACCATCTCGGCTGCCGTCTGGCTGCCGGACTGCCGGCCGATGTGCTGCCGCAGTGGTATCCCTATGACCCCTCGCATCCTGATCTTCCGGTAGCCGAAGCCATGAAGGCGATTCTCTCGCATCTTGACACTACGGGTGAGAATACGTTTGTGGCTTCGACCCGTCTGATGATAGCTCCGGGCTATCGCTATCGGGTGGTGAAGGGGATGGTCACGAATTTCCATCAGCCGAAGTCTACGCTTCTGCTGCTTGTATCGGCTTTTCTGGCTTCTGATCCGGCCAATCCGGACTGGCGCGAAATCTATGACTACGCTTTGGCTGACAGCCGTTACCGCTTTCTGTCATACGGCGACGCCTGTCTCTTTCTTTAGGCGGGTGGTTTTGCATTGAGTGTGTGGGAGTTAGAGGATTTTGTTGTGCGGGTGTCAGAGGGTTTTGTTCTTGGTTCTTTCCGGGAGTGTTCTTTCCTTTTGCATTGACGGCAAGGCATCTTGGGAGTGGAGGAGTATGCAGGCGGTGGAGTGAAAAAGCTGCATTGCTGTCAACACAATGCAAAGATAAGGCCCGATACAGGCCGAAAAGGTGCGATAATGCGGAGAGATCCACAATTTATGCGTAACTTTGCCGTCCTGACATTCAAAACAACGCAATAACCGCTATGGCAAAGCAGGAATATATCGACAAAAACAAAGAATGGCTTCGGGCCAAGGCCCAGGAGCCCGGAGTGAAACCGCTTGACAAGGGTATTTTCTATAAGGTGATCTCAAAAGGCCGCCCTGATGCGCCGAAGCCCAACCGCAACAGTGTGGTTGTGGTCCACTACACCGGCACCACCATCAACGGAAAGAAATTTGACAGCTCGCGTGGCGGCACGGCTCCGGCCATGCGTCTGCGGGATCTCATCCAGGGCTGGATCATAGCCCTGCAGCAGATGCGGGTAGGCGACCGCTGGGAGATATATCTGCCTGCCGAAATGGGCTATGGCCGCTTCTCACAGCCCGGCATTCCCGGCGGATCGACCCTCATTTTTGACATTGAGCTTCTCGGTGTAGGCTGACAGAAAATCAATTAAGAGGATGTTTCATTAATGTTATGAAACACCCTCTTATATTGACGCCTCATGTCGGAATTGCGTGGTTAGAATGTGCGTTTGGAAATCTCTTTCAGTATGTCGCGGTCTGAGAGATAGGCGCCGTTGGCATCGGAGTTGCCGATGGTTTTGGAAATGCGACAATAGGCGATGGCGAGGCGGGCCTTGTTTTCCGTAATGGCAGTCTGAATCAGTTCGTATTCATCCGGCGAAAATACCGCACGTAGTGTTTGGGGACGGAATACTTCGAAAGATTTGCCTGAAAGAAAGTCGGAGGTGATTTGATCGCCTGCCTTATAGCTGTCGGCCAACAGTTTGGTCAGTCGGGCTTCCTGTGCGGGAGTGACGATTACTGCCTTTTTCAGCAGTTCTATGAACAGAGGTATGGTTTCTTCCGCCTGACGGTTGCAGACAGCATTGAAGCGATAGTCGTGTTTAAGAAAGTCGATGGCCGCGCGGTCGCTGTCGAATCCGTAGAGTCCGCTACCCGGCCAAAGGAATGCGCGTCTCATGCTTTCAAGATAGAGAGAGGTGAAGTTGTCGGCAGATCCGAATTCGCTGACTACAAAATCATATAGATTTCCGAACGTTTTGTCGGCTGTCATGTAGTGTGTTTGTCCGCCTTTGCGGAAACCTATATATTCGATATGTTGCGGAATAAATTCGCCAACAGAAGAACGCATTGGGATGAGAATGAACACACTGTCAGCCGTCAAGAGTGTTTCTTTCTGTGTGGCCGACAGCGGCAGTTCGATGTCCAAGCGTCCGGCTCTTTGAGTTTTTGTCCCTTTGTACATATAGATCTCAGGGGCTTTTTTATCGGCATTCTTTATAAAGAAGCAAAGTTTGTGGCTGTCAAAGTTGAACGAGTTGGTGATCGCAGCCTCGAAATCGGCCGGGGTATAGTCCACAACCGGGATCATTTTTGCCGAAGCTTTCAGTGCGTCGACACTGACCTCTTGCGACACGGCCCAAAGACTGCTCAGAGCCAATAAACTGATGGAGAGAACTGATTTCATTATATGCAATATTAGAAATTGTAAATAGCTGTCGATGTGAAGATTTGCAAATGTAGAAAAAAAGTCCGTATCAGACAAATGAAAATTACGTATGGTACACAATCTTCAAAAGAAAGGTTTTGTATTCAAATTGCTATTTTTTACATTTGCTTTCACGCCAATTATATATTTTGTTACCCATATTTATCCATATTTATTAATATGGAATGGCTATGTGTCTGTAGAGTGGAGCTGCGTCTCTGTGCCGGTTGGGTCAGACGCCGAGGGTGTAGAGAGGCGAGGGGTCGAAGCGGGGGAGGGCCACGAGGTGGACACGGGGTTCGTCAGTTGGGATGGCTGTGTCCTTGAGGTCGATCATGCCGTTGCCGAAGCGGGTCACTCCGACGCCGGCGAGAGCCGACGAGACGGCGCGCAGGGCGCGGTCGGGGCTGTTGTTGTCGTTGGATAGGTGACAGAGGAAGATGTTGCGCAGCTGCGGGGTGTAGATGCTTGCGAGAAACTCGGCGGCCACGCGGTTGTCGAGATGGCCGTTGGAGGCCTCTATGCGGGCTTTGAGATATTCAGGGTAGCGGCCCTCGCGGAGCATCCGCAGGTCATAGTTGGCCTCGATCATGATGTAGTTGGCCCGGCGCATGTAGTGGTCCACACGCTCGCTGATGCAGCCGAGGTCGGTGGCGACGGCGAAGCGGCAGTCGCCGTTGGTGATGAAGAAGCCGGCATTGTCGGCGCCGTCGTGCATCACCTCGAAGGGGGTCACCTCGAAGTTGCCTATGCGGAATGGGAATTCCTTGTAGACTGGCGAGTGATAGTCTTTGATGCGGCGCGAGATGTTGTGGCGGCGGAGTATGCCGTTGAGGGTCTTGGGCGTGCAGTAGACGCGCAGGTGGCGGTAGCGCCTGAGCAGCGGGTAGACGTCGCGTATGTGGTCGCCGTGGTCATGGGTGAGGCATATTCCGGCCACACGGTCCATCGAGATGCCGTTGCGGCGCAGGCCTTCGACCACCTTGGCCACTTCCACACCGGCGTCGATGAGGAAGCCTCCGCTGCGGTCGCCTATGTAGGAGCAATTGCCTGAGCTTCCGCTGCCGAAGCTCATGAAGAAGATGCGGTCAGAGGCTTGGAACTCAGGGAGTTCGTCGATCGCCGGCTGTTCGCGGCGGTATTTGCGCGCGATTTCGTCCATCTTCTTGTCGGGTATGATGCTGAAATCGCTCTCGGAGCCTTCGTTGAAGTCGTCAAGAGAGTCGAAAAGTCCCGGCATAGGGAGTCTGGAGGGTTTGCGCAGATTTGCCATGAGCAGCGTGTGGGGTGGATTTTATGCTTGTTTTCTTTTTTTGGGGGGGATGGTTCAGGTGTAGAGGAGGAAGATGGAGGGAATTTTGTCGAAGTCATACTTACGGCGCGCCCAGGCTGAGAGCGGAAGGGTGACTATCGACTGGCGCGGGCCGGTGATGTCAGAGGCCACGCAGAGTCTCATGGACGGAGGTAGCGATGAGGCAAGCTCGGCGATGAGGCGGTTGTTGCGGTAGGGGGTCTCGATGAAAATCTGGGTCTCGCCCTCCTGACGGATGCGTCGCTCCATGTCGCGCAGGCGCAGGCTGCGGGCTTTTGACTCGTAGGGGAGATAGCCGCGGAAGGCGAAGGTCTGGCCGTTGAATCCTGAGCCCATGAGCGAGAGCAGTATGCTTGACGGGCCTACGAGGGGCACAACTTCGAGCCCTTCGGCCTGGGCTATGCCCACAAGGTCGGCTCCGGGGTCGGCCACGGCCGGACAGCCGGCTTCGGAGATGACGCCCACAGGCTCTCCGGCGCGGAGAGGGGCAAGCATGGCGCTGACTTCGGTCGGAGCCGTGTGTTCGTCAAGCACGGTAAACGAGAGCGAGTCGATGTCGATCGAGCGGTCGCAGCGTTTCAGGAAACGGCGCACGGTGCGGACGTTCTCGACCACGAAGTGTCTGATGGCTCGGAGCACCGTGAGATTTCTTTCGGGAATCACGTCGCTGACCGACGCATCGCTCATGGTCGACGGAATCAGATAGAGGGCCGGGCGCAGCGGCGAGGCTGCGGCTTTGCTTTCTTCGCTTGTCATCCTACTGATCCTTCAAGGGTTATCTGGAGCAGATTCTGGGCCTCGACGGCAAACTCCATCGGGAGCTTGTTCATGACCTCCTTGGCATAGCCGTTGACAATCAGGGCTATGGCTTCTTCGGTGGGAATGCCGCGCTGGTTGCAGTAGAAGAGCTGGTCTTCGGAGATCTTGGATGTTGTGGCCTCGTGTTCCACTATGGCGCTGTCATTCAGGATGTCGATGTAGGGGAAGGTGTGGGCACCGCAGTTGCTGCCCATCAGCAGGGAGTCACACTGGGTGTAGTTGCGGCAGCCTGAGGCATCGGGAGCCACCTTGACAAGCCCGCGGTAGGAATTCTGCGAATGTCCGGCCGAGATGCCCTTCGAGACGATGGTCGATGTGGAGTTCTTGCCGATGTGGATCATCTTGGTGCCGGTGTCGGCCTGCTGATAGTTTTTGGTGACGGCCACAGAGTAGAACTCGCCGCGCGAGTAGTCTCCTTTGAGCACACAGGAGGGATATTTCCATGTGATTGCCGAGCCGGTCTCCACCTGGGTCCAGGAGAGCTTTGAGTGGTCACCGCGGCAGAGTCCGCGTTTGGTGACGAAGTTGTAGATGCCTCCGCGGCCCTGGGCATCGCCGGCATACCAGTTCTGCACGGTTGAATATTTCACCTCCGCGCGGTCTTCCACAATGATCTCCACAATTGCCGCATGAAGCTGGTTTTCATCGCGCATGGGAGCCGTGCAGCCTTCGAGGTAGCTGACATAGGCATCGTCGTCGGCTACTATGAGAGTGCGCTCGAACTGGCCTGTGCCTGAGGCGTTGATGCGGAAGTAGGTTGAAAGCTCCATAGGGCAGCGCACACCCTTGGGGATGTAGACAAACGAGCCGTCGGAGAAGACTGCCGAGTTGAGGGCGGCGAAGAAGTTGTCGCGGTAGCTGACCACTGAGCCGAGATATTTCTTGACCAGATCAGGATAGTCGCGGACGGCTTCCGAGATCGAGCAGAAGATTATGCCCTTCTCGGCAAGCTTCTCGCGGTGGGTGGTCTTGACGCTGACGGAGTCCATCACGGCGTCGACGGCCATGCCCGCAAGGGCTTTCTGTTCCTGCAGGGGTATGCCGAGGCGGTTGAATGTGTCGAGAAGCTGCGGGTCGACTTCATCGAGGCTTTCGGGACCTTTGGCCTTGGAGCGCGGCTCGGCGTAGTAGCTGATGGCCTGGTAGTCGATCGGCGGAATGTCGAGATGGGCCCAGGTAGGCATTTCGAGTGTCTGCCAGTAGCGGAAGGCTTTCAGACGGAATTCGAGGAGCCACTCAGGCTCGCCCTTTTTTGCTGAGATGAGGCGCACCACATCTTCGCTGAGACCCACGGGTATGATCTCGGTGTCGATGTCGGAGGTGAAACCGTATTTATATTCGTCGGATGTCGCGCGGTTGAGCAGCGCGTCGCTGTCCGGCTTCTGGTTCAGTTTGTCTTTGTTGTCCATATTTTCCATGACTCGGAGGGTATTGATCAGAGGCTTTTCAGCGGCCTCTTATATGGTTGTTTCGGTTGGTTGGGGAGCCTTGTCGATGCTATTGATGTGGCAGCCGTCGTCGCCCGTGACAAAGGGCGACAGCGCACCGAGCACCCAGGGGGCGAAGCGGGCCGTGAGAAGCACCACCCGGCCCCCGCACAGATGAGATTTCTCTGACAGACGGGCTGAGGGAAACACGGCTATGTAGAGGTTGAGGAGCAGGCTGACGAGCAGAAAGTATTTTGCCACGGCAAAGGCCGCGCCGGTAATGCGGTCGAGCGGACCGAGCAGAACGGCATGGCTCACCATACGCATTACTTTGGCTATCAGGATTACTCCGTAATAGGCCACCAGATAGACCAGAGCGTTGGCTATGATCGAGACGGTGGCACGGCTGACGGCTGATGCCTGCCAGTCGGGATTGCTGCCTGAGAGCATTTCGGCAACCGGCTGGCCGAGGGTGCGGCAGGCTATGATGGCGACCACGATGGCCGCCAGAGATCCTAACTGCTTGATGATTCCCTTGCGGAAGCCATACCAGGCCGAGCCGATGAATATCAGCAGCAATATGATATCGAGAACTGTCATGAGAGGGTGTGGTTGTTGGTACTTATATATTTGGATGCAAATTTAACAATTTATTTGCAAAGAGTGTTGAAATGCAGACAGGAAAACGGTGTCGGCACCCAGCTACCACCCGGCCCTCGGCGGTTTCCCGCAACCCGAAATGTTAAAAACGATTCGAAAAAGAAGGGGAGATGAACAAATAAAAATGGACTAATGTTATAAAATCAAAATCGGCAAACCGAACACTACAAACCCCCAGGGCAAGCGTGTCCGGGATGAATATTCATAGTGATCTTACTAAAAGACTATTTAAAAAAGAGAGTTTACTAAAAAATCGTGTTTCATTTTAATTTTGTGAGAGAATGAAAAAGAATTTATTAATCGTGGCAGCTTTAGGCGGCATGTTCTGGAGCGCCAGTGAGGCTAATGCACAGGAGACAATCACCGGTGTGGTGGTAGAAGAAACTCCAGTATTGGTTCAGGACGTAGAGTGCAAGGACATCTACACTCCCGGCTCATGGAAAGACAACTGGTTTATCCAGCTCGGCGCCGGTATCCGCTCGCCATTTGTGGAAAATGTCCGCTCTGACGGCAAAAGCGACGACCGCCATATTACCGCCATATATAACCTCGGTGTAGGCCGCTGGATCTCACCATACTTAGGCTTCCGCTTCTCTGCCTATTACGGCTCGATGCACTGGAATAAAGGCGTGACCGCTTCTGCCCGTGTAGCCAACCTCAACGTTGACTTCATGTGGGATATGTTCAACTCCATCGGCGGTTACCGTCCCAAACGAGTGTTCTCGATCGTGCCTTACATCGGACTCGGCGGATCTTACGTCTACCACTTCCATCCTGTGGTCGGCAACATCCAGGACCGCAAGGGCGACGGCATCAAGTCAAACCAGTGGCTTCTCCCCGTGTCGGCAGGTCTGCAGCTCCGCTTCCGTCTCAGCGAATATGTTGACTTCTTCGCAGAAGGCCGCGCGATGTTCTACGGCGACAACTTCAATAACGAAGCCTACGGACGCCCCATCGACATCGATCTCTCAGCAGTTGGCGGTTTCACCTTCCACCTCACAGGCTCGAAGTTCAAACGCTACAATCCCTGTGACTACGTTGACTACATCAACAACGCCAACGCCCAGATCAACGACCTTCGCGGTGCTCTCGCCACCACTTCTGCAGCCCTTGCAGCAGCCCAGGCCCAGCTTCCCTGCCCCGATGTCACTGTCGTAGAACCCGCACCTGCCGTGACACTCCTCCCCACCGTGCGCTTCAAGATCAACTCAGCCTACGTATCTTCAGAGGAAATGGTCAACGTCTACAACGTAGCCGAATACCTCAAGGCCAACCCCAACACCTCTATCGTGGTCCGCGGCTATGCTGACGAAGACACCGGCACATCTGAATACAACATGAAGCTTTCAGAACGCCGCGCCCAGGCTGTAGCTGACATCCTCGTAGGTGACTACGGTATTGACTCTTCTCGCCTCGTGCTTGAAGCCGCCGGCAGCAACACCCAGGTTTACGACACCAACGACTGGAACCGTATCGTGATCTTCGCCGTTCCCGAATAACGGACCATAACCTTTCAGCTGCCACTGCACATAGGAAAGATATTCCTCTCCCGCCTCGACTTTAGAAAACCGAGTTTTCTTTCAAAACAATAATTGACGTTTGCGACCCGCCCGGCCCTCCGCCGAGCGGGCCGCTTACATTTGCTGCGGGTTCTTTGACCGCTCAGGCGTGATCCGGACAGCGATGCCTCGTAGGGGCTATGTTTTCGAGTCATTTAGGAAAGTTACGATTCCATCCGTAACATGTTTTCATATCGGAAGTTTGACTGATGAAGTTCGGGATGTGGTGACAGGATGATGTATAAACATTGCAAATTTGAATTAAACATGTTATTTTTGTGTCTTATCACAGAATATAATATACGAATTTGAAATCATGAATAACTCTCCTGATAGAGCGTTGACCGAAAAAGGTGAAGGCTTGACGGGCTGTGGCGCCGGAAGTGGGCGCATTCAGTTTGTCGATACGGCAAAAGGCATCTGCATTTTATTGGTGGTCATGTATCATGCGGGACTGGTGGACAATGATACTCCTTGTTTAAGTATGCTGAGAATGCCGTTTTATTTTACATTGTCAGGTCTGTTCTTTAAAGATTATGGCGGATTCAGAACCATTCTGAAGAAAGTCAATAAGCTGTTGGTGCCGTTTGTTTTTTTCTACACTCTCAGTTATCTGTCATTCGCCGCAATCAGGGTTATGGCAGGACAGGAGGTGGAGATTCCGTTTTTCGCATTCGTCACATCGAAAGAAATGGTCAATGTGGCATTGTGGTTCCTGTTGGCTCTGTTCTGGACCAACGTCTGTTTCCTTATGATATATAAGGCAAGCACAAACCGTTGTGTGACGGCATTGCTGAGTCTTGCAGTGGGGGGCGGCGGTATGATCTGTTTTGATCATTATGGTGTCAGGCTCCCTTTGTTCATTGATTCCGGAATTGCCGCTGTGCCGTTCTATTGTCTGGGATATATGCTGAAATCGACAGATATATTGTATCCGAACCGTTATGACAGATATGCTCTTCCGGCGGCTGCGGTGCTGGTCGCGGCTGCCGTTTGGTGTTTCTTTTTCGGTGACAGACCCTATGTCAGTTTCAGGACATTATACATAGGGGAAAATTTCCTGCTTTACTATGTAGGGGCGATATCGGTGGTGATAGCTTTTATGCTGCTCTGTAAAACGGCCGGGGCTGTGGCGGGACTCAGGTATGTAGGGCGTTATTCCCTGATCGTGCTGGGCGTACATGTTGCGGTAATGTCGGTTGCCTCACGCGGACTGGAGTTTTTCGGGATGAGCCCGGATGATGCATATCACAGTCTCGCTGTATTTCTTCTGACTGCGATGCTCAGTATCGCCCTGATTCCGGTACTGAAAAGACTGTTTCCGAGGTTTACGGCTCAGAGAGACCTGATAACAGACAACATGCTTCGGAGACTCGGATCCGGTAGGTCGGAGACACGGAGTGTGGAGGGCTGACAGATGTGGCTCTGCTGCGCTGTGACGGCGCTCTTGGATGAAGTTGGCAATCTTGGGCTGATTGATGTGGTCAAACCCAAGATATTTTGCTAATTTTGCAGGGTAAACGGGGAGCCGGGGCGTGAGAGCCGGCCGGTTCCGGAATCAATCAGAATATGAGTGTTATCATTTTAGGTATAGAGTCGTCGTGCGATGATACGTCGGCGGCTGTCATCCGCGACGGGGTGCTGCTGAGCAATGTGATTGCCTCGCAGCAGGTCCATGCCGAGTTCGGAGGTGTGGTGCCGGAACTGGCGTCGCGCGCGCATCAGCAGAATATCGTGCCGGTGGTCGACACGGCGCTCAAACGAGCCGGTGTGGCCAGGGAAGAGCTCAGCGCCATCGGTTTTACACGCGGTCCGGGCCTGCTCGGCTCGCTGCTGGTGGGTACGAGTTTTGCCAAGGGCATGTCGCTCGGCCTGCGCATCCCTATCGTCGATGTCAATCATCTTCATGGCCATGTGCTGTCACATTTCATCCGCCGTAATGAGGATGACCGTGTGCCTGAATATCCTTTCATCTGCCTGCTGGTGTCAGGCGGTAACAGCCAGATAATACTTGTCAGGAACTATAATGACATGGAGATCCTCGGCCAGACCATCGATGATGCCGCTGGTGAGGCTTTCGACAAGTGTGCCAAGGTGATGGGGCTGCCTTATCCGGGCGGTCCGCATATCGACCGTCTGGCCGCCGAGGGCGATCCGAAGCGTTTCCGCTTTGCCAAGCCCCACATTCCGGGTCTGGACTATAGTTTCAGCGGGCTGAAAACGTCGTTTCTCTATACTCTCAGAGACGAGATCAGGAAGAACCCCGATTTCATAGAGCAGAACAAGGCCGATCTTGCGGCTTCGCTGCAGCGTACAATCATCGAGATACTTATGGACAAGCTTGACAAGGCTGTCAGACAGACCGGCGTCACTACGGTGGCTATCGGCGGCGGTGTGTCGGCCAACTCCGGTGTGCGCGATGCCGTGGCTGACTACTGCAGCCGCCGCGGCCTGACTGCGTTTATCCCTGAGAGGGTGTTTACAACCGACAATGCCGCTATGGTGGCTATAGCTGCCTATTACAAATATCTCGACCGGCAGTTCTGCCGCTACGATGAGGTGCCTTATGCCCGCGTGAAGGTCTGAGGTCAGGTCTAATTTCTATAAAGCAAATGAAAGTATCAGTAATAGTGATCGGCGACGAGATTCTGCTCGGCCAGGTCACAGACACAAATTCAGGTGACATTGCCCGCCATATAGCTCCCTATGGATGGGAGGTGGGCGATGTGCAGGCTGTGGGCGATGAGGCTGACGAGATCCGTCTGGCCATCGACCGTGCGTTTGAACAGAGCGATGTGGTGCTTACCACCGGTGGCCTCGGCCCGACCAAGGATGACATTACCAAAGGGGTGATGCGGGACTATTTCGGAGGTGAGTTGCGCGAGGACCCGGCTGTGCTTGCCAATGTGAAGGACGTGGTGAGCCGCCGAGGGTTTAGGATCAATAACCTGACGGCTGCGCAGGCCATAGTGCCGACCTCATGCAGGGTGATCCAGAACCGTGTCGGCACGGCGCCGATAATGTGGTTTGAGAAGGGCGGGAAGGTGCTTGTGGCTATGCCCGGAGTGCCTTTCGAGACCCGCGAGATGTTTACCTCTGAGGTGTTTCCGCAACTGCGCGGGAAGTTCAAGACTGATGTCGACATAGAACATGCCGTGCTGATGGTCACGGACTATACCGAGAGCGCTCTGGCCGAGAAGATTGCTCCCTGGGAAGAGGCTCTGCCTGAGTATCTTCACCTTGCCTATCTGCCTAAGCCCGGCCTGATACGCCTGCGCATCGACGGTGCCCATCGCGATCGTGATTTCATAGCGTCGGAGGTGAAGCGTGCGGCCGGCGAGCTTGCCGCCATGCTCGGTGATGCGGTGATCGCGACCGAAGATCTGACTCCGGCTCAGATTCTGCTGCAGCGCTGCCGGGAACTGGGGCTGACTTTGGCTACTGCCGAGAGCTGCACAGGCGGAAACATCGCGCATGAGCTCACACTGATCCCAGGCTCGTCAGATGTGTTTGCCGGTTCGGTGGTGAGCTATAGCAACGATGTGAAGATGGGGCTGCTCGGCGTGGAACGGGTGACTCTTGAAGCCAACGGAGCTGTGAGTCTGCCGGTGGTCCGCGAGATGGCCGAGGGTGCGCTGAGGGCTGTCGGTGCTCATGTGGCTGTGGCCACGAGCGGTATAGCCGGCCCAGGAGGGGGTAGCGAGGAGAAGCTCGTGGGCACTGTGTGTATGGCTGCCGCGGTCACTGCTCCTGACGGCATGACGGTCTGCGAGGCCGAGACCCATCACTTCCCCGGCAACCGCCAGAGAGTGATAGAAGCATCGACCACACGTGTGCTCATAAAGGCCATAAAACTGCTGCGCGCTATGTAGGGGCTGCGAACCATCGGCTTTTCAAAGACGTTTTATAGACAGACGGATCTCCCGTGCGGAGGCCGTCTGTCTGCATTTTTATCAACCTTTAAAATTATCGAATATTATGACTTACGATCAGGAAATCCGCAGCTCGAAAGTTGTTTTGATGGAGTTTTACGCTTCATGGTGTCCTCACTGCCAGAGGATGATGCCTGTTGTGGCCCAGGTCAAGGAGCTGCTTGACGGAAGGGCCAATGTGTGTCAGCTTGACATTGACAATAACAAGGAGGCTGCTGATGCGGCTGACGTCAGATCGATTCCTTCGTTTCTGATCTATGTGGACGGCGAGGAGGCCTGGCGGCATACCGGCGAGATTGACGGCGAGGTTCTGCTGAGCAAAATCGAGTCGTTTCTTTAGGCCGGACTGACTAATTTTTTTTCGACTGTCAAATTGAGTTGCTTAACGAGAATAGAACTGCATTACTATGGCTGCTACCGCTACACTGATGAGCGATTTTCTGAAAGAATTGGGCGTGAGACACACGGCCGCTTATACTGACTGGCGTTTCAGCGGGATGCCTTTCAAGTCGCTTTTCGGGCTGTCGAAACTGCTCCTGGAGTATGGCGTGGACAATGAGGCGCTGCGTCTTGCCGAGAAGAGCGAGATCGGTAGGCTGCCGGTGCCGTTTCTTGCCGGAACAGACGGCGGTTTTGTGATTGTCACATCTGTCGGTGCTGACCGCATAGGCTATCTGACCCAGGGCGTGGCTGAGGCCATGCCGCCGGATGAATTCAAGAAAGCCTGGAGCGGAGTGGTGCTGCTGGCCTATCCCGATGAGAAGTCGGTTGAGCCGGGCTATGCCGCACACGCGCGTGACCTGTTCATCGGTGAGGCTAAGAAGTGGGTGCTGGCCGCAGGCGCTATTCTGTTGTTTCTCTATCTGTTTGTGTCGAACCGTATTTATGCCGCATGGTCTACGGTGGGGCTGACGCTGATTGATCTTGCCGGACTGTGGCTGACTTACATGCTTGTGCAGAAGTCGCTGAAGATCAAGAGCCGTGCGGCTGACCGCGTCTGCGGGGTGTTGCAGGAAGGGGGCTGCGACAGTGTGCTTGAAACCAAGGCTTCGAAGTTTTTCGGGATCTTCGGCTGGAGCGAGGTTGGCTTTTCTTATTTTTCGGTGAGCCTGCTCACGCTGCTGATGTTTCCGCAGTGGATCTGCTATCTTGCTCTCTGCAATGCCTGCTGCCTGCCGTTTACGTTCTGGAGCATATGGTATCAGAAGTTCCGGGCCAAGGCGTGGTGCACGCTCTGCGTGAGCGTTCAGGCATCGTTGTGGCTTCTGTTTTTCTGTTACCTTGGCGGAGGATGGTTCAGGGGAGTTTTTCCGCTAAGGATCGAGTTTTTTGTGCTCGGCCTGACTTATCTGACCGTTCTGTTGGGACTCAACCGGATACTTCCGCTGATTGACCGGCAGGAGAATGCCGGCAGCGCCAGCGGCGGGGCCGATCATACGTTATAAAATATCATGCACTATGAAAAGGATACAGCGTCCGCATCTGACCAATGCTGTCAGGCTCTCCGCCCGCGAGATGAACAGCCTGCACTTCTCGCCGAAACACACCGTCCTCACCCCCGCCTTGCTCGAAAAAATGGCGGGAGGTAAATGATACCAGCCCTGGAGTTTCCTTATCCTGATAAGGAAACTCCAGGGCTGGTATCTGCTGTTCAGAAGAAATTATTCGGCTTTGGGGGCGGCGGGTTTTTCGGCTGTGGCCGGTTCTGCTTTAGCGGGTTTGGTTTTTGCTTTTTCAGCTTTGGGTTTTTCGGCTTTGGCTTTGGGGGCTTTTGGGGCTTTGGCAGGTTTTTCGGCTTCTGCTTTGGCGGGCTTTGCTGCTTTGGCTTTGCTGGTTTTTGCTGCTGCGGCTTCTTCGGCTGCTTTTTCGCGGAGGAGGTGCTCTTCGTTGAAGTGTTCGATGTTTTTGCGCATTGATTCAGCTTCTTTGTTGAGTACTTCGATTTCGCGTTCCTGGTTGCGGATGGTGGTCAGGAGTGAGCTGAGTTCTTCGTTGTCGATCGACATGGGGTATTGTTCTTCAACGCGGACTATGAAGTCGGCGAGGACGTTCATGTAGTTTGTGAATGCGTCGAAGGGTGTGTCGTAGGGTGAGAACTGTGAGTGGACCGATCCGTCGTGCATGTTTTTGGTTGACATGTAGAAGAAGTGGTCGGCTGCCTGGAGGTAGTACCAGTCTTGTTTGAGGCGGCGGTCCTGGCAGAGGCGTACGCGTTCGCTGACGGAGTAGAGTTTCTGGAAGGCTTCGTTCTGGAGCTGGTTGCCGAGCCATGCCGAGGTGTCGCGTGCTTCGTCGGCCCATGAGATGGGGTGGAGGATGGAGAGTTCGGCTACGGGTTTGAGTTTGGTTACGGCTGTGGTGGGTGTCCAGAAGTCTATTCCGCGTTCTTCGGCGAAGCGTGGGAGGGCCTCAAGGAATTGGAAGATGCCTGTTTCACGCGGCTGGAAGTCGCCGAAGACTTCGAGGTTCATGAAGAGGTTGATGATCTGTTCTTCCTGTGGGGTGGATGCGATCCAGTCGATGTATTTGTCGGCTGTGAGGGGGTAGTCTTCCCAGGATGTGTTGCTGAAGCGGTCGGAGATGTCGTCGCTGAGTTTGTCGTTTTTGAGGAGGATTTTGAGTTTGGGTGCTGATGCGGCGCTGTAGATGTAGTTAGGCGATTTCCATCCGAGGATGTGTTTGGCTCCTTCGGTGATTACGCCTTTGTAGCCCATGCTCTGGATGAGCGGTGCGAGTTCGTCGCTGTAGATGAGCTCGGTGTTTCGGAGGACTTTGGGAGTCTGTCCGAAGAGTTCTTTGATTTTTTCGTCGTGGACTTTGACCTGGTTGATGAATTCGTCGGGGTCGGCGAGCGATGATAGTGAGTGGGCGTAGGTTTCGGCGAGGAATTCGACGCAGCCTGTTTCGGCGAGTTTTTTGAGCAGGTCGATGAATTCGGGGACGTATTGTTCGAATTGCTCGAGTGCTGTTCCGGTTACGGAGATGGCGCATTTGAATTTGCCTTTTGATGCTTCGATCATCCGTAGGAGGCTTTCGGCTGCGGGGATGTAGCTGCGGTGGGCTATGCGGGTGATGATGTCGTCATTGGCGAAGTCGTCGTAGTAGTAGTGGTCGTTGCCTATGTCGAAGAAGCGATATCTTTTCAGACGGAACGGCTGGTGGATCTGAAAGTAGAAACAGATTGCTTTCATGAGTTTTTTATGTTTTGGGGCGGCTGTGCCTGTTTGTTGTGGAGAAAGGGGCCGCTTTATTTGTTTAAGACCTTGTTATATATATCAATCACTTTCTGGCCGGCTTTGTCCCAGGTTATGCGGTTGACTTCGGCGAGGCCGTCTTCGCGTAGCTGGTTGTACATTGCGGGGTAGGTTACGATTGAGTTGATGGCATCGGCCATTGCGTCGATGTCCCAGTAGTCGGTTTTGATGACGTTTGTCAGGATTTCGGCGCAGCCGCTCTGCTTTGAGATGATGGATGGTACTCCCATCTGCATTGCTTCGAGGGGTGAGATGCCGAATGGCTCGGAGACTGAGGGCATGACGTAGACATCAGATGCTTTTAGCATTTCGTAGACCTGGGCGCCTTTCTGGAAGCCGGGGAAGTGGAAGCGGTCAGCGATTCCGCGTTCGGCTGCGAGAAGGATCATTTTGTTCATCATGTCGCCGCTGCCTGCCATGACGAAGCGTACGTTGGGGTTGTTCTTGAGGACTTTGGCTGCGGTTTCGACGAAGTATTCGGGTCCTTTCTGCATTGTGATTCGGCCGAGGAAGGTCACCACTTTGTCTTTGCTCTTGTGTTCGGGAACGTTGAGCTGTTCGGGTGTGAGCGGTGTGACGGCGTTGTGGACGGTGGTGACTTTTGCGGGGTCGATTCCGTAGTGGTTGATGACGGTGTCACGGGTGAGGTTCGAGACTGTTATTATGTGGTCGGCGTGGGTCATTCCGTCTTTTTCGATTCCGAAGACTGTGGGGTTTGGTTTGCCTCGTGAGCGGTCGAATTCGGTGGCGTGGACGTGGATGACGAGTGGTTTGCCTGAGACTTGTTTGGCGTGGATGCCTGCGGGGTAGGTGAGCCAGTCGTGAGAGTGGATTATGTCGAAGTCGACTGTGCGGGCTATGACTCCGGCGCAGATGGAGTAGTTGTTGATTTCTTCGACGAGGTTGTCGGGGTAGCGTCCGGAGAATTCGATGCAGCCGAGGTCGTTGGTGCGCATGTAGTTGAAGTCGGCGTAGATGTGATCGCGCAGGCGGTAGTAGAGGTCGGGGTCCATTACGTTGCCTATGCGGTCCTGGACGTACTGGCGGTCGACGTCGCGCCATACGATGGGTACCTGCGACATTCCGATGATGTTGGCGAAGTGTTTTTCTTCGTCGCCGAACGGTTTGGGTATAACGAATGTGATGTCCATGTCGCCACACTCCCACATACCCTTAGTGAGACCGTAGCTGGCGGTTCCGAGGCCGCCGAGGATGTGAGGGGGAAATTCCCATCCGAACATTAAAGCTTTCATGGGCGTGTGATGATTAGTCCATTATGAATTTCTTGAGTGTGGTGAGCGTGCGTAGCACTTCGGCTATGTTGGTCACGTGGCTGATGGCGCCTCGGCCTGAGAAGGGTGGGTTGGCGTCGTAGAGCTGTGAGAGGGAGCCGATGCATCCGTTTGACATTTCGTCTTCGAATCCGATGAGCATTCGGTCGATGTAGCTGACTCCGCTCATGCCGAATACTTTGAGGTAGGCGTCGGAGTAGAAGCCCATGAGCCAGGGGCGTGCGGGGCCGTTGTGGAGTGCCATTTCGCGTTCTTCGGGCGATCCGAGGTAGCTTGGGCGGTAGCCGTAGCTTTTTGGGGAGAGGGTGCGGAGGCCTTTGGGGGTGAGGAGTTCGCGGGTGACGATGTCGAGCACGTTTTTGCGCTGGCGGCGGTCAAGCGGGCTGTAGTCGAGGCCGATGGCTATTGCCATGTTGGGGCGCACGGAGGGGTCGGCGTAGGTGCCGTTGACGTAGTCGTAGAGGTAGCCGAAGTCGTTGAGGAATGTGGCGATGAATGGCTGAGCCATTTTTTCAGCGGCTTCGCGAAAGCGGGTTTCATCGGGGGTGCCTTCGGCGAGGCGTGAGGCGAAGATGAGGGCGTTGTACCAAAGGGCGTTGAATTCGACGAGGAGGCCTGAGCGGGGGACTATGGGGTGTCCGCCGAGGGAGGCGTTCATCCATGACATGGGTTTTTCGGTGCCTTCGGTGTTTACCATTCCGTTGCTGTCGACTTTGAGGAGGGGGTGTCGCTGGGAGAGGATGAAGTTGAGGATGTCACGTACTTCGGGGAGGTATTTTGCGGAGGCGTCTTCGCGTCCGTAGGCTTTGGCATATTGCTGGAGTGACCAGATAGCCCAGAGTGGTATGTCGGGGAGGTCGATGCCGTTGATGCGGCTGTCGAGCTCGCCTGTGGCCATGAAGTGGCGGAGTGCCTTGAGCGATGTGGCTGCGATTTTTTCGAAGTCTTCGCGGTGGTTTATGGCTATCGTGGCTCCTGGGAGGGCCATGAAGGTGTTGCGGGCGAGTATTTTGCCCCAGGGGTAGCCTGAGAGGAGATACATGCTGTCGCCGTCATTGAGGTAGCATTGCTTGACTGCGTTTTTCAGGCAGTTGAAGAATGATGAGCGGCATGTGCGCTGTGCGATCTCTTTTTCATACATTCTGGCGAGTGAGCGGGGTGAGACTTCGCTTAGTCCGGCTGAGAAGATGATTGATTCGCCTTTTTTGATGGGGACTTCGAAGTAGCCGGGAACCCAGAGGTCTTCTGAGTAGGGTACTCCGCGTTCGAGGTCTTTGACGTATTCGAATCCGTTGTACCAGTTGGGTTCGTAGGTCCAGGTTGGTTTGTGGCTGAACTGCATGTAGAGTGTCGGGTAGCCTGGGTAGAGGCATGCCGAGACGCCGTTGTCGATCTGTGGTATTGTCTGGTCGAGGGCGTTGTTTGCGATGCAGAGTTCGTTGGCGTCGCGGAAGGCGAGCACCGGGCGGAAGCGGAGTGTGGTCGGAGAGTGTGCTTCAACGAGGGTGTAGCGGATGAGCAGGCGGTTTTCGTTGGAGATGAAGATCTTTTCTTTGGTGAGGATCACGCCTCCGACTCTGTAGGTGGTGCGGGGCACGTTTTCGCAGTCGAATTCGCGTATGTATTTGTGGCCGTTTGGGCTCATGACTCCTCCGCGGTAGCGGTGAAGCGCGAGGTTGAAGGGGACGCCGTGCTGGTAGACTGTTTCGTCGAGTGACGATAGCAGCACGTGCCAGGAGTTGCCCAGTTCGGGGACGGGGACAACGAGCAGGCCGTGTTGCTTGCGGGTGTTGCAATCCACTATCGTCGTACAGTGATAGGCTCCCGACTGATTAGTGCGGAGCATTTCCTTTGGAAGTGACTGCTCCAGATTAATCATGAGTTTTTTATCAAATTTAAGATAGCTCATGTAAGGGAATAGATATAGATTATGATGTTAGATTCCTGACGGATGATATTAGAACTTAGAACTGATGCGCTTCGCGCGGAGCTGAGGAGGGTTTACGGAAGGCATTGGATTTATTTAAGTCACGAATTTAACCTATTGTCTTGATAAAAGCAAATTTTGTGGTGAAAAAAGTTAAAATCGGGCTGAAGGGTGTTGGAGGGCTATGTTGTAGAACATCAACGGGCTTTCCGGTGGTATAAAAAAGAACTTCCAGGCTGTTTGTCTTTGAAAAAGACTGTCAGCCCGGAAGCGGTATATTTTTTTTCAGTGTCCTGAAGGATTTTCCTCTGATTTTCTTATTTGAGGACGTCCTTCACAGCGTCATTGGGAACCATCTGTTCCTGGAAGGTGTAGGCACCGGTCTTCGCCGACTTAACGACCTTGATGACCTTGCTGTAAGTGCGGCCTTCGCCTTTTTGCAGAGATGCAACGGTTTTCTTTGCCATGAGTCAGTGAATTATTTGATTTCTTTGTGAACGGTAACTTTCTTGAGGATGGGGTTGTATTTCTTCAACTCCAGGCGTTCGGTAGTGTTCTTGCGGTTCTTGGTGGTGATGTAACGCGAAGTACCGGGCATGCCCGATGCCTTGTGTTCGGTACATTCGAGGATGACCTGAACGCGGTTGCCTTTAGCTTTCTTTGCCATCTTCTTATAAAATGTCTAAGTATTTGATTTCAGTTATATAACCCTTTGCGGCTGCTTCTTTGATGGCAGCGTCGAGGCCTTTCTTGTTGATGGTGCGGAGGCCTGCGGCTGAGATGGTGAGAGTGATCCAAGCTTGCTCCTCAACCCAGAAGAATTTCTTGTTGAAGAGATTTACATCGAACTTGCGCTTGGTGCGACGCTTTGAGTGCGACACATTGTTGCCCACCATTGCTTTCTTGCCTGTGATCTGACAAACTTTTGACATGGCTGTTGGTTTTTATCTCTTTGTTGTTTACTAATAATTTTTAGTCACGGCGTCTTGTGGCCGCCATCTCAATTCTCATATCAAGGCTAAGTGCATCATTCTTAACCTCTTTTCAAGGATGTGCCACAAAACTCGGCTGCAAAGTTAAGAATTTATTCCCGCTTTGCCAAGCGGAATTCAAACTTTTTAGGTGGCCATCACATATTTTAACTAATCTTTATAGTGCTGAGATGGCGCGCGGTTGTGGTTTCCGCGCGCCATCTCAGGATATGTGTGTGGTGGCTTCTGTGAAGCTGATTCGAGGGGGGATTATTCCTCGTATTTCTTCACGATGACGGTGGCGTTGTGGCCGCCGAAGCCGAATGAGTTGGAGAGGGCCGCGCGGACGGGGCGGTTTTCGGCTTTGTTGAAGGTGAAGTTGAGGGTGTAGTCGATGTTTTCGTCGTTGTCTCCTTCCTCGTGGTTGATGGTCGGGGGCACGATGTCGTTCTTGACGGAGAGTACCGAGAACATGGCTTCGAGCGCGCCGGTGGCTCCGAGCAGGTGGCCGGTCATCGACTTGGTTGAGCTGATGTTGAGCTTGTGGGCCTGTTCGCCGAACACTTCTACGATGGCTTTGACTTCGGAGATGTCGCCTACTGGGGTCGATGTGCCGTGCACGTTGATGTAGTCGATGTCTTCGGGCTTCATGCCTGCGTCTTCGAGGGCGTTGCGCATCGAGAGGATGGCGCCGAGGCCTTCGGGGTGGGTTGCGGTGAGGTGATATGCGTCAGCGCTCATGCCTCCGCCTGCTACTTCGGCGTAGATCTTGGCGCCGCGGGCTTTGGCGTGTTCGAGTTCTTCGAGGATGAGCACTACCGAGCCTTCGCCCATGACGAAGCCGTCGCGCGAGGCGCTGAAGGGGCGTGATGCGTGTTCCGGGTCATCGTTGCGGGTAGAGAGGGCGTGCATTGAGTTGAAGCCGCCCACGCCTGCGGGGTAGATGGCTGCTTCGGCGCCGCCGGTCACAAACACGTCGGCCTTGCCGAGGCGGATGAGGTTGAAGGCATCGATGATGGCGTTGTTTGACGATGCGCAGGCCGATACCACGCCGAAGTTGGGGCCGTGGTAGTTATACTCCATAGAGATGTGGCCCGAAGCGATGTCGGCGATCATCTTGGGGATGAAGAAGGGGTTGTATTTGGGGCCTTGCTGGGGGCCGTTGAGAGCGTAGTAACCGGCTTCTTCCTCGAATGTGTGGAGGCCGCCGATGCCGGCTGCCACGATTACGCCCACGCGGTTGCGGTCGAGGTTTGCGGCTTCCTCGATGCCTGAGTCGGCAACGGCCTGACGAGCTGCCACCATAGCATACTGGGCGTAGAGGTCGAGCTGACGCAGTTTCTTGCGGTCGAAGTGGTCATTGGGGTTGAAATCCTTGACCTCGCAGGCGAACTGGGTCTTGAACTGCGAAGCGTCAAAGTGGGTGATGGGAGCGGCTCCGCTCTTTCCGGCTACGGCGTTGAGCCAAGTGGTTTCAACATCGTTGCCTATAGGGGTGATGGCGCCGAGTCCGGTCACCACTACTCTTTTAAGTTCCATTGGCAAAATGAATTTCGTAAGGGGGTGTTAGGGAGGAAAGTTTCTGAGGGGAGGGGGTTAATTGAGAAGAAGGCTCCACCGCGCTGGTTTTATTGGCGTGGGGAGCCTTTTTTGGCTCGGTCAGAGCGCGGGCTGTGAGCTCGCAGACCGATTTTTACTTCTGAGTGTTAGCCGCGATGTATTCGATAGCGTTCTGTACGGTGCTGATCTTTTCGGCCTGGTCATCGGGGATAGTGATGCCGAATTCTTTCTCGAATTCCATGATGAGTTCTACGGTGTCGAGGCTGTCTGCGCCAAGATCTTTAGTGAATTCAGCGGTTTCGGTTACTTCGTTTTCGTCAACACCGAGCTTATCAACGATGATAGCTTTAACTCGAGATGCAATTTCAGACATAGTTTTAATTTTGTGAGTTGATTAGTAATTTCTTGATTGGAATCGCAAAAATTTTTACATTTGCGGTGCAAAGGTAATTATTTTTTGTCAACTTCGCACACAACAAACGTATAAAGATGTTAATTAAGCTCCTTTTTGGTCGCTTTTTGGTGCCTTTCGCCGATTCATTGGCCTCTTTGGGCGATTAGGATTGTGGCCGGATGTTACAAACTTGTTACGTTCCTTGCGTGTTACCTCTGTGAATGCTCTCCCCCCTCTCTCTGCGGGCCGGTTTCTTCTGTCAGTGCCGGCAGATATGCCACATATATTATATATAATACACACTTTATTAGGATTATGGAAAGAAAATACTGTTTCCTCGCCTCGGCCGCTCTCGCGCTTGCCCTGACGGCCTGCGGAGGTTCCGGATCAGGCCGGAAGGCCGATGCCGGGCTCATCAACGAATTTCAGGTCAGTGAGATTCTGATGACGGCTGACAAGGACTATCGCATCTCGATGGACTACGGCGATGCATATCTTGAACTCTACACCTCGATCCACTGGCCCGAACGGCTGGGCTCAAATGATATAAGCGTCCTTCAGGACTCGCTGCTGTATTTTGCCTACGGCGACACCGCCGTCACTGACATCAGAGCCGCCATCAGAGCCTATCTCGACAACACTTCTATTGTAGAGGGTATAAAGTCTGTCACCGAGGTCGACTCGCTCCCGGCCGACACGATGACCTATTTCAACAATGTCACGGCCTCGGTTATGGAGGTCAACGAGGATATGGCCACCTATCAGGTGGTTTCGTCGACCTATCTTGGCGGCGCCCACCCCATGACCTCCGTGCGTCCCTTCACCTACTCCTTCGCGCAGGGTCAGGTACTCGGTTTCGACAATATGTTTCTGCCCGGCGTGACGGCTGATTCCATAATGCCTGTGATACGCACGGCGCTTGCCCGGCAGCTTTCAGTTCCGGTCGACGCTCTTGACCGCGGGGGCATCTTTGTCTCGCAGCTGACCTATCCCGGCAAGCCCTACATTGCGTCAAACACTCTCTATTTCCACTACGACCCCTATGAGATCGGTCCCTACGCTCTTGGGCCTGTAGATGTGGCGGTCTACCCCGATGAGGTCGACCGTTTCCTCCGCCCCGACGTTAAGAACCTTTTCGACCAGGGCTTCTGACCGCACTTCCGATAGTCTCATACACGCTTCAAACATCCGGCCCCGCACCGATTGCCCCGCCTGTCATCACCTACGGCGGAGGCCACCGTGCGGGGCCTGTTATGGAGTGCGACTTACTGGACACCCGCCGTTGCGAAGCCGTCCGGGACGGTAAACCGGTGTCCTGCCGGACACCCCGCCAACCGCAGATCTTCCGGGATACGTCTTTTCGGACTGGTTACGGCTTGGGGATCTGTCCGGGTCGCGTAGCGCGTGCTGAGGCCGGATAGAGTCGCACAGAATCCGGATGGAGATGTCCGTCAGGACATCAGTTTACTCGTAGCCCGTGACACCGGAGCGTAAAGCGCGCAGGTGTCACGGGGTTGCGATCCCTCTCGGCATGTGGTGTCCGGTCGAGGACACCGATTTACCGTTCCGGATGGTGTGCTTCCGTATTATCACACTCTTTCAGGAGGCCGGGTGTTGTATCTTTGCAGAACTTCTTTCCGATAAGTAGCTCTGAAAAATTGCCCCCGTTTTTTTACGGAATCGGGTCAGTACTTGGTCACGCGCAGAGTGGAGCGGTCGATTGCCGAGGTTGACTGCGCGGGCGCCACGGTTGGAATCTCGGCCCCTTCCCTGACGAGTATGACGCACTTGATCGGACCGTCGGCCTCTATGCGCTGCCATCCGGGCGAATAGCTGCGGCCGCTCTGATAGTCGGTCCACTTCTGTCCGGCGGGCAGATAGACGTTGCGCGCGGAGGTTTCGGTGAGCAGCGGGGCCACAAGGATGTCGGAGCCGAACATGTATTGGTCTTCAACGGTCCAGACACCGGGATCATCGGGAAACTCCACGAGCAGTGCGCGCAGCATGGGCCATCCGTTGGCCACGCAGGTGGCGGCCTGCTGTTCGATGTAGGGCATCAGCGAGTATTTCAGCTCGGCGCAGCGGCGGAAGTAGTCGGTGAATTCCGGATTGTCATAGAGCCAGGGCTCGGTCGGAGGCGCTCCGTGGGCGCGGGTGTGTGATGATAGGAAGCCCATAGGGAGCCAGCGGCGGTAGAGGGCTTCGGGGGTTGAGGTGACGAAGCCGCCCATGTCGTGGCTCCAGAAGCAGAAACCGCTCATGCCGAGCGAGAGGCCTGCGCGGAGTGTGCCGAGCATACCGGTGTTGGTGCTTGCCGCGTCACCGCCCCAGTGGAGCGGATAGCGCTGCGATCCGGCCCATGCTGAACGGGCCCAGATGATGTTGTCGCCCTTGATGCGGCGGGTCACGTCGGCAACGGCCTTGTTGTAGCGCACCGGGTAGAGGTTGTGTTCGTAGAGACCGCTGCGGCCGTTGGCATAGATGGCGTCGAGGGGAGCGGCTTCGCCGAAGTCGACCTTGATGGCGCCAACGCCCATTTCGAGCAGCGAGCCGAGTTTCGACTGATACCAGCTGACGGTCTCCGGGTTGGTGAAATCAAGCACGGCGTCTTCATAGGGCAGAGTGCCGCGTCCGTTTTTGACCGCGAGACCCTTGCTGACGAGTTCGGGGAAGTATTTGTTGCCGGGCACGAAGTAGGGGAGCTGCCAGAGGCAGATGTGGAACCCGTCTTTGGCAAGATCTGAGATCATCTTGCGCGGGTTGCGGAAGCGTTCGGGCGAGAATTCATAGTCGCATTGCCAGTCGGTGTCGAACCATCCGGTGTCGAAGTGGATAACGTCGGCCGGGATGCGGTTGCTGCGCAGCTTGGCCGCCACGTCGCGTCCCTCGTCTTCGGTGAAGTAGCTGATGCGGCTCATCCAGGTGCCGAAGCTCCACAGCGGTGGCATTTCTGGACGTCCGCTCAGGGCGGTGTATTCGCTGAGGATTTCCTTTGGAGTGCCCCACATGATGAAGAGGTCAAGGTCTTCATCGGCCATGAAGAGCTTGTTGGCTCCGATGTAGCTCTGGCCCACGTCGGCGGTCAGCGGAGCCGAGGTGTGGATAAACATGCCGTAGCCCAGGTTGCTGAAGAAGAAGGGGATGGGCTTGTACATGTCGGGACTTTCGGGGCCCTGCGGGTCGGTGACGAAGAGGTTGAGCTTCTGTCCGGCCTTGTCAAGCGGACCGGGGCCTTCGCCAAAGCCGAAGATGCGTTCGCCGGGCGTAAGGGAGAAGACGGGGTTGATGGAGCGGGAGTTGTCTGCTCCGCGCTTGATGAAGCTGAATGGTGGCACCTTGATCTGGGTGGAATCGTTGTCGCTCCAGGTGCGTGTGCGGCTCAGTTCGCGGCCCTCGCTGTCGAGTATGACAATGCGCCAGGGATCGGCCTGGATGCGCAGAGAACCGTAGGGCGAGGTGTAGAGAACGTCGGCGCCCTTGCGTGTGACCTTCCAGGCGGATGCATCGTTGGCTACCGGTCCGGCAAGCATGGGCGAAAGCGAGTCGGGATCGGCGGGAGCTACCGGCGAGGTGTGGATGCGCAGGCGCAGTGTGCGTCCGTTGACCGGCTCGATACTGAAACCGAGATCGGGATTTTGCGGATAGGCAGTGTCAGGAAAATCAAGGCTTTTGAGAGGCTGGTGGAGATAGGTGTTGGCGTTGAAGGCCTGACGGGGCATGAGTTGCTGACGCTTCCAGCTGATGGTGCCGCGTCCGGTCGAAGTGTCGAACCCGGCCAGAGAGTCGGCAAAGAAATAGGTGTTGGTGAAGTCAGCGAAATCCTTGCTGACATCAATGCTCTGGCTCAGCAGATAGGCTGAGCCTGCATTTGTGCGTGTGTCTGCGGCGGCTGTCAGGATGCCGAAGGCCATGACGGCAGACATGAATGATCGGAATGACATGCTGATTGGTAAGGTTTGGGGTAAATAGGTTGAAGGTTTATAGATGCACAAATATAATGAAAAAATCCGAGAAATTTTTGCGGGCTGTGAAATTCTCGCGAATAAATTGTAAATTTGCCGTAAACCTTGAAATTTGAATCACATGGAAGATATCAAAGTCACCGCACGGAACCTCATGGAGTTCCTCAACGAAAGTCCGGTCAATTTTCTTGCCGTCAAGACCGTCAGACGCCATCTTGACGCCGCCGGTTTCACCATGCTTGACCCCGCAGCCCGCTGGCAGCTTCAGCCGGGCGGAAAATATTATCTGGTCAAGAACTCAAGCGCCATTTTCGCGTTTACAGTGACCACCGAAGGCCCTGACGCCGGTTTCCGCATAATCTCGGCCCACTCTGACTCTCCCTGCCTGCGCATCAAGCCTAAGGCCGAGATGATCAGCGATGGTGGGGTTGTCAGGCTGAACGTGGAGGTCTACGGTGGCCCGATTCTCTACACATGGTTCGACCGTCCGCTCTCGGTGGCCGGACGTGTGGTGCTCCGCGGCGAGGATCCGCTGCATCCCCGTACAGAGATAGTGAAATTCGACCGCCCGTTGCTGATCATACCGCACCTTGCCATCCATTTCAACCGCGCTGTCAACGAGGGCAATCCTCTCTCGAAGCAGAAAGACATGCTGCCGGTGATAGCCATTGTCAGAGATGCCGCCGAGAAAGACAATCTGCTGCTCCGCACTGTGGCTGACGCGCTCGGATGCCGTGTGGACGATATTCTTGACTTCGACCTCTCGCTTTTCGACACCACTCCCGCCTGCACCGTGGGGCTTGACGATGAGTTTCTGACTTCGGGTCGCCTGGATGACCTGAGTATGGTCCACGGCGCTATGACTGCTCTGCTTGAGACTTCGTCGACGGCACAGACCCGTGTGATGGCTGTGTTTGACAATGAAGAGACCGGATCGGGAACCAAGCAGGGGGCCGCTTCGCCGGTGCTCGCCCAGCTGCTGCGCCGCATTGTAGGCTGTCTCGGCGGCTGCGAAGAGGACTATCTGCGCTCGATCGACAAGTCCTTTATGATCTCGGCTGACAACGCCCATGCTTTCCATCCGAACTATGCGGAGAAGTATGACCCGACAAACCATCCCGTGGTGGGCGGCGGTCCGGTGATCAAGATCAATGCCAACTGCAAGTATATGACCGATGCCGAATCAGCTGCCGTGTTCCGCTCTATCTGCGACAAGGCCGGAGTGCCCTGTCAGTATTTCGTCAACCACAGCGATGTGGCCGGCGGATCGACTCTCGGCAATATTCTGACATCGCAGATCGACCTGCGCGGCGTAGACATGGGCGAGGCCATATGGGCCATGCACTCGATCCGCGAGACGATGGCCACTAAAGACCATGCCTATACCATAGCGGCATTCAAGACCTTCTTCGATCTCTAAACGGACCATCGTGTTTTCTGAGAAATTATATGCGACTCTTCCTCCGGGCGCTGACAGACCTCTGTCGCCCGGAGGAAGACTTGTCTGTTGGGCGGGTGTGCTGCTCGCCGCGCTGATCTATGCACTTTTCTCGCTCCATGTACCTTATATCGGTGACGATTATGCCCTTCCTGTCGACTGGATGACAGCCAACGGCGGTGTCAAGGAGTTTTCCTGGCCGAGGATGTGGAATTTCACGGCCTATCTGAGGTCTATCGACAATTGCCGGCTGGACAACATCGTGTTCATGGCGATGCGTATGGCTCTGTTGCCCAAATGGACTCTGGCGCTTGTAGTCGGACTGAGCGGGGCCTTTCTTATCCTTGGTGCGGGACAGCTGTGTTCCCCCCGACGCTCAGACCTGCCTCTGGTCATGATCGCTTTCTGGGGGTGGATGACATTTACGTTCTCGTGGCCCTTCGGCACGATGGGGATCGATAATTCATTCAATGTCCTTTTGCCGTCGGCCATGACGGTGTGGTTTCTCGTCCTGCTGCGTCGTGTGGCAAGCGGCAGGCTCCCGGTTCCGGTGCTTGTCGCAGGTGGTGTTTATGCCTTTCTGTGTGGATGGATACATGAAGGTTATGCCGTGCCTGTCGGATGCGGTCTTGGGGCGTGGGCGCTTCTAAGGCGTTTCCGTATGCCGTGGCAGTGGTGGATTCTCACAGCCGTTTTTGCTGCGGGAGCACTCTGGGTTGTCAGTGCGCCGGGCCTTTGGATGAGGTTTTCGTCTGTCTCTGTGGGCGCCCCGGTCAATCTGAAGACAGTGCTTACTCTGTCGCTGCCTGTAGTAGTCTTGGCGGGATTGGCTGTTGTCTTGATGGCTTGCCGCATCCGGAAATGTGCGCTTGGAGGATGTCGGGATCATTATTGGCATCCACAAGCAATGGATGTCGTTGTCGCGATGGCCTTTGTGGTGTCAGCGGTGATAGTATTCAAATCGTCCCCTTCCAATCCGCGGGCTCTTTGGATCTGCAATCTTTTTGCCTCGCTGACAATGTTCGGGCTGCTTCGGACGGTCTTTGTCAGATGGCCGGCCACGGTGGTGAAATGTCTGGCCGGGGTGGCATTGCTTATGATCGTGGTCTTCTATATCAATGTCATCAGGACTCAGAAGCGGCTATGGGATGAAGAACAGGAGATCGAGCGGCAGATGGCGGAGTCGGAGACGGGGACTGTATATCGTGATTATACGATTGCAATGTCAAAACTGACGCTGCTTCATCCGGTCAACGCCCACTGGCGGACCACGCTCCACATCAACAGTTACAATGATTTTTATCCCGGCGACAAAGTCTTTGCGGTTGTTCCGCCTGTGCTGGAGAGTCTGACGGCTGAAATGGTCGATTGGATGGAACGCAGCTCCAATGGCGGTCATGACAGTCATGAACGGCCCGGATTTCCGGCGAAACTTTCAGGTGGGGCAGATGTGTTTGCCTATGGCGATGAGCTGATCATGCCTGACAGACGGATGACTATGACTTATTGGACTGGGACTGAGACTGAAGTGGCGTCGCGTGGTATAAAGTGTGATTACGAGTGTGCTGATGGCCGGAGATTTGACAGCATGGAGTCGGTGCAGATCCGGTTTCGCACCCGCGATGGCCGGAGTCTCATATACATAGCGCCCTGTCATGTCAAGGTAACAGGGCCTTATAAATCTGTTTCGTATGTTGAAACACCCTCTAATTAGCCGGAATTGAAGTATGATTGAGAATGGGAGAGAGGTCAGGCATCCGCTGGTATCAGTTATAGTGCCCGCATATAATGTTGCTGAATACGTAAAGACAATATATAATAGTGTATTGGCGCAGACCTATCCTGACTGGGAGCTGGTTTTTGTGGATGACTGCTCGACTGATCAGACTGCGGCTGTGGTACAAGATATAGCCGATTGTGATCCGAGGGTAAGACTTTACAAGACGGAACATAATTCCGGAACTCCATTGAGACCGAGGGTAAAGGGCGCTGAGATGGCCGAGGGAGAGTATGTCTGCCCGATAGATGCGGATGACGATGTTTCGGCAGACTTTATCAGGGAGCTTATTGACAGGGCGCTGGAGACCGGAGCCGAAATAACATTACCGATCATGAGAAATTGCCGATCCGGGGAAGAGGTGGAAATCTTTGATTCCGAAGCCTTGGATAAGGGCTCGGTTTATACGGGTTGGGATCTGGTTGCCCACACGCTCTATGAGTGGCGCTTTGGAATGAACGGCGGTTTGTATGAAAAGGAGTTCTATAAGAAGTGCCTGAACTATCTTCTGGGACTGAGATTGACGGTGAAGGCCCCCGTGGTGGCACTTACGGAGTCTCTTATGTTTATTGACGAAGCCGGCAGCCGTGTCCTTCTGATGGATGCGGAAAAAGTCGCTTTTGCCGCTAAGGCGGTTTACAATTACAGATATAATCCTGATTCGGTTGTGGAAATCAAATCGGCCAGGAGTTTCAATATCCTGGATTCAAATATGTTTATCCGTCAGGCCTTGTTGGATCATGGATGCAGTGAAGGTCCGCTATGGAGACGATTGCAACTACATCTCTCAGCTTGTCTTGCCGACAAGATGGCAAAATATGTTGAAAATTATTCGAAATTATCGGCTCATGACCGCCGCGAAGCATTGGAAACGCTTAAACGGGCTTATCGGAATTATGATCCGGCGGAAGCCGCGCCTGCGATTTCAAAAATCTTTTATGTGATATTCCGCTCTGGCTTTTATAGCGCAGTCATGCTCTTTTATTTAAGAAACTGCCTGAAATTCAGGTTGCAGTGCTTTAGAGGTCGTTTTTAAACAACCTCTTGGAAGAGCCTGTCAGCGTCTTTTGTCCGCTCGGTAAAAGTCAGTTGCAGAGGTAAACTGTATGACAAAAGTTCCGGAAGTCGGTGACAAGACTTCCGGAACTTTTGATTGTGTTGGATCGGTGGGATTTACAAGATGATAGGCGTCTTATTCGTGCTTGCGGTCCATAGCATACCAGGCATAGGCTATGTAGGCAGCCACTGCAGGAACGATTATGGAAACCCAGCTCATGCAGGTGAGAGTAAAGTGGCTCGATGAGCTGTTGAAGATGGTAAGCGATGACGATGGGTCGGTGAGCGAGGGGTAGTAGGGGGTGTTGTTGTAGCCTGCTATCCAGAAGAGGCAGAGCACCACCAGTATGGTGCCTGTTCCGCACCACCAGATGCCGTCGGTCCAGTGGTCGGCAAGAGTGGAGCGAATGATTGCGTAGAGCACCATCACTACTCCGATCAGGAAGATGGCCAGAGTCCAGGGCATTTCCACCAGATTGTGGAAGTATTTGAACTCGCGCGGAGCGAAAGTGCTCCGCAGGCCGTCGATCCCGCCGTTGAAAGTGGTCTCCAGTCCGGTTGACGTGAGGAGAACCCCGGCGAAGATGAGGAAGAGCACCACGAATATGGCACCGTTGACCATGACTCGGCGGCGGTTGGCCTTGAAAAAGCTGTCAGGGTTGGAATTGTTGTTGAGCAGATAGAGTGCTCCCTGCGTGCGGGCAAGGAAGAGAACGGTGAAGCCGAGCAGCAGGTTCTTCCAGTTGAATATGGCCTCGAAACCGTGGGAGGGAGCCCAGACTGAGATCACCGGAGAAGAACCGTCGAGAATGTTGCCTTTGCTGACTGAAAACTCAGCCCCGAAGAAGAACATCGAGACAGCCACGCCGAGCAGAATGCAGCCCACGCAGCCGTTGATGAAGAGAAAGGTATCGTAGGTGCGGGTGCCGAAGATGTTGCCCGGCTTTGTGCGGAATTCATAGCTGACAGCCTGGAGCACGAAGCTGATCAGTATGAGCATCCACAGCCAGTAGGCGCCTCCGAAACTTGTGGAGTAGAAAAGCGGGAACGATGCGAAGAAGGCACCTCCGAAAACCACCAGAGTGGTGAACGTGAGTTCCCATTTGTGGCCGAAAGAACTGATCATACGGCGCGAGGCCTCGGAAGAGTCGCTGGCGGAAAGCAGAAACGTCTGTCCTCCCTGCACGAAAAGCAGGAACACCAGCAGTGCGCCGAGCACAGAAATGAGCAGCCACCAATATATCTGTAAGGATTCAAGTTCCATGATTTATGTCTGTTTGAGGGTGAGAAATCGGGTTAGTGGTTTTCAGGTCCGCGTCTGATCTGGTTGATCATGATTGTGACCTCGGCCACGAGCAGGGCTGTGAATACGGCGGCAAACATCCAGAATGTCAGCTGTACGGTAGAGGCCGAGATGGCCGAGATAGCGGCGCGGGCGGGCATCAGGCCTTCGATGATCCAGGGCTGGCGTCCGACTTCTGCAGTCACCCACCCGGCTTCTGAGCAGATCCACACCACAGGGATGGTCAGTATGGCCACCCACTGCCACCACTTGCGTTCCCAAAGGCGTCCGCCACGGGCCGAGCTGATGACGGCGAGTATGAAGAAAAGCAGGAGATAGCCTCCGGCAAGCACCATGATGTGGAACGAATAGAATGTCATGCCCACAGGCGGAATCGCCTCCTCAGGGCTGTCGAGATATCCGTAGCCGAAATAGCGGTAGTCTTCCTTGAGACGGGCGCGTGCTTCGGCCATAGCCGCGGTATCGCCGTCGGTCATGGCCCGGTCGAAGTCACGGAGGGCCTCATGGGCGCGTTTGCCTATGGCTATGCGTTCGGCATATGATTCAGTCCTGATGGTGTCGCCTTCCGGCGTGAGGCTTATGCCTTCGATAAGATCATTGATGCCGGGCACGAAGGTGTTGGCATCGTGGTTGGCGAGGATCGAGAGACCGTAGGGGATCGAAATGTCGAAAAGGAAGGGATCTTTGCCGTCATTGAGAGTCTTTGACGGGTCGAGCAGACCGAAGCCCACTATCTCCTGGCCTACTTTGCCGTTATATAGTCCCTCCATCGCGGCGAGTTTCATGGGCTGCACCCTCGCTACCTGGACTGCCGAGCCGTCGCCGGTCCAGAGTGTCAGCACGATGCCTGCGAGGCCTGTCCATCCGGCTATGCGGATCGAGTCGAGAGCGAATTCACGGCGCTTGTTTTTCATCAGAAACCAGGCGCTGACGCCGCAGACAAACACTGCGCCTACCACCCAGCCGTCAAACACGGCATGGAAGAACTTGTTGATGGCCACGGGCGAAAGCACCACGTCCCAGAAGTTGTCCATGACGTTGCGCATCTGTGCCGGGTCGAATTCCATGCCGACGGGATATTGCATCCATGCGTTGGCAATCAGTATCCACAGGGCCGAGATCGAGGCTCCGAGGGCTGTCAGCCATGTGGAAGCGAGGTGGAATCCGGGGCTGACTTTTTTCCATCCGAAGAACATGACGGCAATGAAGGTTGCTTCCATGAAGAAGGCGAGCAGGCCCTCGATGGCAAGCGGCGCTCCGAAAATGTCGCCCACAAACCAGCTGTAGTTTGACCAGTTTGTGCCGAATTCGAATTCAAGGATAATTCCGGTGGCCACTCCCATAGCGAAGTTTATGCCAAAGAGTGTCATCCAGAACTTGGTAATTTGGAGCCATTTTTCGCTTCGGGTGCGGAAATAGATGGTCTCCATGATTCCGACTATCACGCTCAGGCCGAGTGTCAGCGGCACAAAGAGCCAGTGATACATGGCTGTGAGGGCAAACTGCCATCGCGACCAGTCGACTACGGTCATCAAATCGTCCATACTCTCGTGTTTTTTATAAGTTGTTTTTTATAGTTGAAAGAGATAGAAAGTCTGTTGAGTGTGTGTGCTTGTAAATGGCAGAATATTTCCGGAGCTTAACGGTTGAGAAGAGACTCCCTCACTGCCTCGGCCCTTTGGGCATCGGTGTCATAGTCGCGTGACAGGATGTCTGGGAAGAAGAAGAGTTTGAAAATGAAAAACAGAATGAACAGTTTGATGATTATCAGCAACCATAGCTTCCGGCCTACAGTCATCGAGCGGAATCCATCGGCATAGAAGCGGTATATGCGGTGGGTCACGGTTCCGAAGGCTGAGAGCCGAGAGCGGAGGTGAGCCTGTGATTTTGTCTGAGTTCTGTCCATATGCTGTTATAACAATCTCTGAATGTCAAAAGTGATGACAGTGAGGCAAATTTATATAAATTTTTCGCAGCGAGAAAAAAAGTATAGCTGTTATATAGCATATTCAGTCACATGCTATATGTGGGAGTAATTTAGGGTTTTAAGTAGGAAGATGGAGATGTCTGATGCCTGTGGTTGGATTTCCTGCGTAAAAAACTCCGGCCCGTAATTTTTTACGGGCCGGAGGGTTATAAGAAGTGGATATGGTTCCGGGCGGTTATGCCTTGGCTGCTTTCTTGGCGTTGCGGCGGGCATCGGTGAGGTAAGCCACGGGAGCTGCCACGTAGATTGTGGCGAGAGTGCCGATGATCACACCGAAGATCATTGCGAATACGAATGAGCGAATCGCGTCACCGCCGAGGATGAAGATGCACAGGAGCACGAGGAGCGTTGAGCATGAGGTCATCACTGTACGGCCGAGAGTAGAGTTCATCGAGCTGTTTATGGTGTCGAAGAAGTTCTGTTTCGGATAGAGCTGAACGTTTTCACGCACACGGTCGAAGACTACCACGGTGTCATTGATCTGATAACCGATAACCGTAAGGATGGCGGCGATGAATGACTGGTCGATTTCCATAGCGAAGGGGAAGAGGCCCCAGAAGAGCGAGTAGAAACCGATGATGGTGAAGGCTGTGAAGGCTACAGCTGCAAGTGCGCCGAGCGAGAAGGCGATGTTGCGGAAACGGAGCAGGATGTAGAAGAACATGGCCAGAAGGGCGAGGATCACGGCGATGTAAGCGTCGGTGCGCATGTCGTTGGCCACGGTCGGACCTACTTTCTGCGATGACATGATGCCGATGTTCTCGTTAGTGGTCGAGAAGTCTTCGATGCTCATTCCGTTGAGCTGGTTCTCAAGGCCCTTGTAGAGGATGCCGGTGATTTCGTTGTCGATGCCTTCTTCGTCAGAGTCGATCTTGTAGTTGGTCGAGATGCGGACCTTGGTGTCGTCGTCAATGGTGATGACACTGAGCTGTGCACCGTCAAAGAGGGGTGCGAGCTGAGCCTGGAGTTCGTGGGTCTTCACAGGATGATCGAACTGAACCACATAGTTGCGGCCGCCTGAGAAGTCGATGCCCTGGTTGAGGCCGCGGGCAAAGAACGAGATGATCACTATGGCTACAACCGCGCCGACAATTCCAAAGCTGACCTTGCGGGCGCCGAGGAAATTGAAGTGGGTGTCAGAGAACATCTTGGCCGAAAGGGGAGTGGTGAATGTCAGCTTTTCGAAGGGCTTGGTCTTGGCACACATTATATATATAAGGCGTGTCAGGTAGACGGCGGTGAAGAATGAGCAGACAATACCGATGATGAGGGTGGTGGCGAAGCCTTTGATAGGACCTGTTCCGAAGAGAAGGAGGATCACACCTGTGATGATCGAAGTGAGGTTCGAGTCAAAGATGGCTGAGAATGCGTTGCTGTAACCGTCGGCGATGGCGGTGCGTACGCTCTTGCCGGCGCGGAGTTCTTCTTTGGCACGTTCGTAGATGAGCACGTTGGCGTCAACTGCCATACCGAGCGCGAGCACGATACCGGCGATGCCGGAGAGTGTCAGCACGGCCTGGAATGACGCGAGGATGCCGAAGGTGAAGAAGATGTTGAAGATGAGGGCGATGTTGGCGATGATGCCGGGGACAAGGCCGTAGAAGAGACACATGAAGATCATCAGGAGCACGATGGCGATGATGAACGACCAGAGACCGTCGTGGATGGCCTGTTCGCCGAGCGACGGACCGATCACGGTGTCGGAGATGATGTCGACCTTGGCTGCCATCTTGCCGCTCTTGAGCACGTTGGCAAGGTCTTTTGCTTCATCGGTGGTGAAGTTTCCGGTGATCTGCGAGCGTCCGCCTTCGATCACTGAGTTGACGTTGGGCGAAGAGTAGACCTGATTGTCAAGCACGATAGCCACGGGCTTGTTGAGGTTGGCGGCAGTGATGCGGGCCCACTGGCGGGCTGCTTCGGGTTTCATGTTCATTGAAACGTAGTTGCCGTTCATGGCTTCGTAGTCGCTGGTAGCTGAAGTGATGACGTCGCCGCTGAGTGCGGGTTTGCCGTTTGAGGTCTTGAGGGCTACGAGCTGATAGATGCTGAGGTTGCGCTTGCCGCGTACGGAGTCGTCGACCTGTACTATCTCAGGCTTGAATTCCCATGCAAGTTTGAGGTTGGAGGGAAGGATGCCTTTGGCTACGTTTGATGCAAGGATGGCATCAATGGTGTCACGGGCAGTTTCGGTGGCTGAACCTACGCTGATGGGGCGGTAGGGGTTGCCGACCTGGAGGAAGTAGTCGAAGAGACCTTTGCCGTTGCCGGTGGTGTCGGTGCGCAGGGCGTTGTCAAGCGCCTGGAGCATCGGGGCGATTTCGTTGAACTGGGTGGTCTCGTAGAATTCGAGGTTGGCGCTTGATTTGAGAAGCTCGCGTACACGGTCGTGTTCCTTAACGCCGGGAAGCTCAAGGAGGATCTGGCCGTCCTTTTCAAGTTCCTGGATGTTGGGGGCAACGACTCCGAATTGGTCGATACGGGTGCGGAGCACGTTGGTGGAGCTGCTGACGCGGTCTTTCACTTCCTGACGGAGTGAGTTCTTGATGGCGTCCATGCTGTCACCGCGCTTCACCTGATCCTTGAACACTACCGAAAGATCGCCCTGGGGGTCGAGCTTACGGTATTCTGCGCAAAAGACGTCGATGAAGTCATTGCTCTTGTTGGCACGGGTGATTGAGTCGGCGCTCATGACGGCACGTTCGAAGTAGGGGTTGCCTTCTGCGTTGGCCATCGAGCGGAGGATGTCGGGTACCGATACCTGCAGGGTGACGTTCATACCACCTTTGAGGTCGAGGCCGAGACCTACTCCGAGTTTCTGTACTTCATTGAATGTATAGCCTAAATAAACCTTTTCGTTTGCGATGTTCTTGATGTACTCGCTGTAGGCCTTACGTTTAGTTTCAGGGCTGTTGTTGTCCTTGGCAGCCTCGACGGCGGCATATTCTTCCGCTTTCTTCTCGTAGTGGTTGGTAACTAACGTGAATGAAAGGTAGAACAAGCAGATGAGCACCATGAAAATGGCGATCACACCTGCAACAACACTTCCCAAAGATCCTTTGCTTTGCATTGTGTTAAAGTGATGTATTTAAATAGTTAGTTAAAATTAAAATTCTGATTGATTTTCATGGAGAAAATCGGTAAAGTGCCAATTTTCAGTCTGCAAATATACAAAAATTCTTTTAAATGCCCTCGCCGGAGGACTGATTTTTGCGTTAGAGTCTGTTTAAACTCTAAATCGGGTGGCTTTTGATCGGGAATTGCCTTACAGATAGGCAGATTCAGGGTTCAAGGCAGGCCAGTGCGATGGTCTCGCCGGCGGGCAGGGAGTGCCAGAAGAGTGAAAATTTGCTTCCGCGGGCTTGCGCGGATGTGAAATCAGGAGCTATGTGGATTTCCTGGAGGGCGAGTCCGGGGGTGAGCGCGGCTTTGTAGGCGGCTTCTTTGGCTGTCCAGTATTTCAGGAGTATGCCGAGTCTCGACGGCTCGTCACAGCAGAGGTTTGCAGAGTCTTCTTCGGCAGGGGTGAGAAAGCGTTGGGCCACACGAAGCAGCTGCGGGCGTGGAGACTCAATATCTACACCTATATTAATATGCGGGCTATTGCCTACGGCGAGCAGGCAGTGGCTGGCGGAATGAGATATCGAGATGCGCAGTTCGGGATGTCCGCTCACGGACGGAGCTCCCTCCGGACTGTGGGTTAATTCCATCCCCTCGCCAAGGGCTTGGGCTATAAGCGATTCGACGGCGGCTTTCTCGCAGTCGCGTCTTGAGCCTGCGGTGTCCGGGACGGGGCAGAGGTAAAGGCGGCAGCAGCCGGCGGTCAGTTCGGTCATGGTCAGAGGTTTTTGAGGAGATAAAGCATGTCATCTCTGACGGTTCTTACTATTGGGGCTATTGAGTCGGGTGAGGAGCCTGCGGGCAGATCAAGGTAGAAGGCGCCGGAGAGCACGGAGGCGGAATCTGTGGCAAGAAGCTGCACGGGGGTGGTGAGCGAGGTGCGGGTTTCGGCCAGTTCGCAGTGCCAGTTGCCGGCTGATGTGAGTTCGGTGATGACAGTTGTGGCGCCTCCGGAGTTGAGTTCCATGCGTTCACGGCGGTTGTCCATGATTGCTGATGTCTCCCGGCGGCTGACGGGAGAAAGGGTCAGGTAGAGGGTTGCATTGCTGAACTGCGGGTAGGTCACGGTGATCCACCATGAGGCGTCGGCTTTCTGCTGCATGCTGACGTCGGCGTCTGAATTGAACATCAGTGTGGCCGGACCTGCGGTGTGGATGCTGTGGTTTCGGCCTGGCAGTTCGATGCGGGGCCATCCCTCCGGTTTGGGAACGGCGCTGTCATTTCCGGCCCCGGAGCATGAATCTGCGGCTATAGCCGCCGTGATGCTTATTATAAGGCATGAAATATGGCCTAAGGCTTTTTTCATCGGTTTTACAGGGCGGGAGTTGGAGAGGTCATTGAATCAAGCTGGTCTTCGGGCATTACTTTGACGCGTACGTTGACAATGCGGTGCTGATGGATGGAGAGCACCAGGAAGCGGCAGCGGCCGTAGACAATTGATTCTTTTTCTTTCGGGAAGTCTCCCTTGATGGCCAGGAGCATTCCGGCGAGTGTCTCGCAGTCTTCGATGACGGGTGCATAGGCTTCTTCATCGAGATCGGTTACGCGGAAGAAGTCGTTGAGCAAGGTTTTGCCTTCGAAGATATAGGTGTCGTCAGGTAGGCGGCGGTAGGTTTTTTCTTCAACGTCATATTCGTCGTCGATATCGCCCACTATCTCTTCAAGCACGTCTTCAAGGGTCACGATGCCTTGGGTGCCGCCGAATTCGTCGACCACGATGGCCAGATGGACTCTCCGCGAACGGAAATCTTCGAGGAGGTCGTCGATCATGCGCGATTCAGGCACATAGTAGGGTTCGCGCATCAGTTTCTGCCATTCGAAGTTTTCTCCGGTCTGCCCTACGTAGGGCAGAAGGTCGCGCGAATAGAGCACTCCTTTTATGTTGTCCATAGTGTTTTCATAGACCGGCAGGCGGGCGAATCCGCTTTCGATCACTATTTTCATCACCTGGGCGAAGGAGTCGGAGGTTTCGATGCCTGTGATGTCGACGCGCGGGGTCATGACTTCAGAGGCTGTTGTGTCGCCGAATTTCAGAATGCCTTCGAGCATGTCTTTGTTTTCGTCATCGCTTACATGGGCTATCTCCAGAGCCTGCGAGAGGTCATCGGCGGTGACAGAGGTGGTCTTTTTGGTCACCACTTTCTTTACAATGCCACTGCTCTTGACGAGGACTGACGAGAGCGGATAGAACAGACTGAGCCCGGCTTCAAGCATCGGGGCAGCCGTTTTGGCCCATGCCAGATTGTTGGAGTTGGCATAGAGTTTCGGCAGGATTTCTCCGAAGAGGAGTATCAGGAAGGTAAGAAGTACGGTCTGCAGGATGAAACTCCACACAGGGCTGAGTGTCGAGAAGATCGGGCCGAGGGCGAAGTTACAGAGCACAACGATGGTCACGTTGACCAGATTGTTGATGATGAGGATTGTGGCCAGGAGGCGTTCGGGCATCCGGAGCAGTCTTAACACACGTTCGCCCGACGAACTTTCTTCCAGTTCGTCGCACTGCACGGGTGTCAGCGAGAAAAATGAAATTTCGCTTCCGGAAACAAATGCGGAGATCAGAAGCGCTGCCAAAGCACACAGGAGCGCCACAATGCTGTCGGTGGAAAATGGCGCAACGTCAAGCAACGGAGTGTTGGTAATGTCAAGAAGAGTGTTTGCCACCTGTTCAGTGGCAGGTAAAGGGTCAGTGTCCAAGACGATTTAGATAAGTTATACAAAGAGCCGGGGCATCAATCTCAAAGACGGTATGAGCCAACACAGGCATTATCGCTGCAAAGATAATGAGAATTTTCGTAACCTCACAGATTTTGCCCCGGCTTTGTTAAAAAAACGGTCCGCGGCAAGATGCCGAGAGACCGTTTCGGAGTAAGAGGTTTTATGACCAGGGGAGGATTGTGTTGTTGTAGAACCAGACTTTGACCGGTTCATGGTTGTGTGTATGGATGGTGCGTCAGCTGTGGAGGGTAAGTATGAATGAGGCTCCGGTGGTGACTGAGGGATCGAGGGTCAGAGAGCCGTTAATCTTTTCGGCGCGGAGGGCGCAGATGGGGAGGCCCAGGCGGGCGCCTTTGCTGAGATCGGTTGGTGTGGCGAAGGGCTTGAACAGATTTTCGCGCTCGTTTTCGGGGATGCCTGGGCTGGTGTCGGTCACGATGAACTGGTGGCTTTTTGCTCCGCGTTTGCGGTAGGCGAGTGTGATCTTACCGCCCTCGGCTGTGTGTTTTGCAGCATTTCCGAGAAGATGGGTGAGGATTTTGTCGACTTCGGGAGCATCGATGCGGGCATAGCCTTTGCAGCCGTCGAGATGCAGCACCACGCGCGGATTGAGCATCGGGCGGATTTTATCAGCAATGGCATCGCAGAATGTCTGGAGATTCACTTCTTCGAGGGCTTCCTCGTCAAGCTGTCCGGCACTTTCCACATCGGAGAGTTCGCCGACACGTCTGACATAGCCGCGGAGGTTGCGCACAGCCGGGTCTGTCTGGTCAAGCTGTTCGAGAGTAGGCTCCATCTGCGAGGACATGTTGTGGAGTATGGCGCTCTTGGCGGCGCTTTCGGCGTTGGCGGTGTCAACGGATTTTTTCATGCGTCTGTTTTTCGCCACCACGCGCCAGTAGAACATGGCACCGACACCGAGGGCGGCAAGAGCGATGACGAAGAGAGTGATGAAGGTTACCACCCAGCCCGTGCGGGCCTTTATGGTGTGGTCTTTCTCTGCGATAGTCTCCTGGCTTTCGGCATACTCCTGCTTAACCTTGCCGAGTTCGGTATGGGCTGTTATGGCCTCGATCGAGTCTGACCAGCGCATGTAGTTTTCATAGGTGTGTTCCACGAGGCGGGCATCGTTGGCGCTTACGGCTCTTTCGATGAGGTCCTGATAGGCCTTGTCGGCGGCTTTGTAGTCATTGGCCTGGTCATATTGCTTGATCAGGCGGGCTATGCAGAGGTCGCCTTTGGCTGTCTGGTTGATGGCATAGTAATACTGGGCTTCGTTGAAGAGCATGTCGCTTGTGAGTTCCTTGTTTCCTGCTTTTTTTGCATAGCCGGCCATTTTGGCTAGCGAGCGGCCTGTGTCGGAGTTGTTTGAGAGATTGCGGTAGATGAGGAAGCGGGCGCGTTCGGTCGTGTAGAAAACCGCAGGCAGAGAGTCGGGCGAGATATGGCGTTCGGCAAGAGTCTTGTCGTTGTTGGCGAGAAGACGGAAAGCGCCGTCGTAGTTCTTGGCATCGGCGCATATCGCAGCCGCGGCAGCTGCCGAGCGTGCGGCGGGCAGATACTGGTGTGCGGCCATCTGTGAGTTGTAAGCCTTCAGCTGTCGGTTGAGCTCGGTCTGGCTGTCGGCCCACATCCCGAAAGCCGCGGCGGTCAGAGCTATGACCAGAGTAAACAGTCGTTTCATAATATATAAATAGTTTGCGTGATTGTGTTTAAGCAACTCTTCGAAATTAACCGATAGAATGTGTGCATAAGTAGCTCATATAATAGTATAAATTAATTTCTTAGAGTTACTTATCAGATAAACGAATGAGCCATGCCGATGGTTTAGGGGGGAGGTTATTAACAATCAGAGGCAGTTTTCAACATTTTAACACGATTTGATAGTAGAAAGGTCTAACGGACAGAGGAATTTTTGTTACTTTGCATCAGAAAAACCAATAAACGCCTTATGGGTAAAATAATAGCAATCGCCAATCAGAAAGGCGGCGTCGGAAAAACCACCACTACCATCAATCTGGCCGCGTCACTTGCGGCTGAGGGTAAGAAGACACTGATAATTGACGCCGATCCGCAGGCCAACGCAACATCGGGCTACGGGATAGACCCTAAGACTATGACCTCTTCGATCTACGAATGTCTGGTCGATGACTATCCGGTGGAGGGATCCCAGGTAGCCACCTGCTGCGATGGGCTTGATCTTGTCGGGTCGCGCATCGACCTGGCAGGCGCTGAAATTGAGCTTATCAACAAGCCTGCGCGTGAAAATGTACTGAAAAAGGCAGTCGCTCCCGTCAAGGACAAGTATGACTACATACTGATCGACTGCTCTCCGTCGCTCGGACTTATAACGGTCAACGCACTGACCGCGGCAGACTCCGTGATCATTCCCGTGCAGGCTGAATATTTCGCACTGGAGGGAATCACCAAGCTTCTCAACACCATCCGTATCATCAAATCGAAACTCAATCCGCAGATTGAGATCGAAGGCTTTCTGCTGACCATGTATGACGCACGTCTGCGCCTGGCCAATCAGATCTATGAAGAACTGAAAGGCCACTTCGGCCCTATGGTCTTTGATACGGTGATTCCACGCAACATCCGTCTGAGCGAGGCGCCGAGCCACGGTCTGCCGGCTTTGCTCTACGATCCGATTTCACGCGGAGCTACCTCTCACGTGGCCCTTGCCCGCGAACTGATAGCAAAAAACAACCTCTAAATAATCACAGAATCCTATGCAGCCCAAACGCCCTGCCCTCGGCCGCGGTCTCGACTCGCTCATCGCAATGGATGATGCGCCCGCCCGCGGTACCTCGGCCATAAATGACATAGAGATCTCACGTATCTCTCCCAATCCCGATCAGCCGCGACGCCTTTTCGACGAAGAGGCCCTTGAGGAACTCTCGCGCTCCATCCGCGAACTTGGCATCATACAGCCCCTGTCGCTGCGCAAAACCGGACCTGACACTTATCAGATCATTGCCGGTGAGCGACGTTACCGCGCGGCGATGATGGTCGGACTGACTACCGTCCCTGCCTATATACGCACTGCGAATGACACAGAGCTGACCGAAATGGCGCTCATAGAGAATATACAGCGCGAAGATCTCAACGCCATAGAAATAGCCCTTACATTTAAAAAGCTGATCGATCAGTATAATCTCACCCAGGAGCGTCTGAGCGAGCGCATAGGCAAGAAGCGTACCACGATAGCCAACTTCCTGCGTCTGCTCCGCCTCCCGGCTGAAGTGCAGCTCGGTCTGCGCGACCGCCGGATTGACATGGGTCATGCCCGCGCTCTGCTTAGCATCGATGATCCGAAATTTCAGTTGCGTCTCTACAATGAGATCGTAAAACAGGGCCTTTCGGTGCGCCGAGTAGAGGAACTCGCAAAGAAATATCAGCAGGCGGCTCTCGAAGGCAAGAAGCCTGAGAATGACAACAGAAGATTTTCTAACAATGATTATGATATTTTAAAAGACCACCTCTCGCATCGCTTCAGCACCCCTGTAAAGCTCACCTGCGACGCTTCCGGCAAAGGAAAAATCTCATTTTCTTTCCGCAATGAGGCTGAACTTGAAAGATTAATTGCTATCTTTGACACTGCAAAGCAGTAGCCGTCAGAAGCTATTGCCTGGAAATTACCGGGTGGATCTTGATATTTGCCTGGAACTCAGGACGATAAATCCAAAATGCAATTCGAAGCGGAAAAAGAACAACGAACAGCTGGAACCATATGGAGGGTTGCTGTCGGCATGATGTTGATCGTGCTGACATGCCCGTTTAACATTTTTTCTGAAAATATGCCGGCCGAAAGCTGTGTGGCTGATGCCGACTCGGTAGCTCCGGTTGTCACGGCTCCCTCGCGGAAGCCTGTAAGGCCGGAGCGGCGTCATACATCACCGATCTCAAATCTGCCTGACAGTTTTCCGGTAGGGAATCCGCAGACACCTCCGGTCATGGTGGTTCTTGACAGCCTTTCGGCCCAGGGTGATTCCGTCAGCATAGTTCCGCTTGACTCTGTCCCGGTTGTTGCCTCTCCGCTGATAGCGGTGACCGACTCGATAGCCCGCGCTCCGGAGGAAAAGAAATTTACCTTTGTCCCTGACCCCACCAAAGCCGTCTGGATGTCAGCCCTGTTTCCTGGCCTTGGGCAGCTTTACAACCGCCGTTACTGGAAACTCCCCATAGTAGTAGGCGGATTCATGGGGCTTGGCTATGCCATGAACTGGAACAATACAATGCTGCGCGACTACACCCGCGCCTATTCCGATATCATGGACAATGACCCCTCGACCAAGAGCTACATGGACTTCTTCGCGCCGACCGTGCAGGAGTCTGATCTAAATAAAGAATGGCTGACCAATATACTGCGCCAGCGCAAGAACATGTATCGCCGTCAGCGTGACCTCTGTGTCATCTGCATGATAGGCGTATATCTTGTTGCGATGGTCGATGCCTATGTCGATGCGCAGCTTGCCCATTTCGACATCAGTCCGGACCTCAGTGTCGATATCGCTCCGGCACTGCTCCCCACCGAGACTCGCAAGAACGGTCTGCCCGGTCTCGGAGTCTGCTGGGCGGTCAATTTCTGACGCTGTCAGCCGGCCGATCATTTATGTAAAATAGTCCAAACCTCTCCCATAGATATATCTGTAAAGAAAAATAATGAATAAGTCAATCCTTGTCGCAGTATTTGCCGTCGGACTCAACGCCATGAGTGTCATGGGCGCTCAATCCATACTTGAGATAAAGAACTCGATTACCGATGACAATATAATAGCTCCTGAAAGCTTCGAGACGCAGACCCGTCTGCTTGAGGAGAATTTTTATCTGAAGAATTATGTGGTTCCGGGCATTGACCTCGGAGCGTCGCAGACCGCCACTCCCGCTGAATATGAGGAGAGGCTCAAGAGACTCCCGACCGAGATCGAGCTGCCCTATAACTCGATTGTAGGGAACTATATCAATATGTATCTCACCAAGCGCCGCTCGCTGGTGGCTGATATGCTTGCCCTCCACAGTTACTACGGTCCGATTTTCGTGGAAGAACTGCTGAAAGAGGGTATGCCTACCGAACTGCAGTATCTTCCGGTAATTGAATCGGCCATTAACCCCAACGCCGTTTCGCGTGCAGGAGCAGCAGGCCTGTGGCAGTTCATGCCTGCAACGGCCAAAGGGCTCGGAATGGAAGTCAACTCGCTGATCGACGAGCGCCGCGATGCCCGTCTGTCTTCTCGTAACGCCGCCCGTTATCTTAAACAGCTTTATGAGATCTATAATGACTGGTCGCTTGCCATAGCGGCCTACAACTGCGGTCCGGGTAACGTCAACAAGGCTCTGCGCCGTGCCGGAGGCGAAGGCAAGAAAGACTATTGGGAGATCTACAGCTATCTTCCTGCCGAAACCCGTGGATATGTGCCTGCCTTCATCGCCGCCAACTATGTGATGAATTACTACAACAAGCATGGCATCTCTCCGACTGTCATCAAGCGTCATCTGACCACTGACACCGTCCAGGTAAACAAATATATTCATTTCAACCAGATTGCTGCAGTGCTTAATATACCGGTCGACGAGATCCGTATGCTAAACCCGCAGTATCGCAAGGATATCATCCCCGGAGACTATCGCCCCTATCTTCTGACGCTCCCCACTCAGCAGTGTCTGAGCTACGTTATGAGCGAGAAGCGAATCGTCGACTATGACGCAGACCGCTATGCGCGTCGCAGCTATGTGGAGCCGGGCGAGAATTCCGAGCCGGAGATCGTGGCCGGAGACAACGGTGTGGCCAATCTTGCCCAGGCAAGCCGCCAGACAGCCAATGCCCAAACCAACAATGAGATTGCCCAGACCCAGATGTCGGAAAAGATGGTGGTGAAGACCCATGTGGTGACACGCGGAGAAAGCATCCGTGACATCGCGCGTCAGTATGGCGTCTCGGCTACAGACATCAAGCGCTGGAATCAGTTGCGCCGTGGCAAAGTCAAGGAGGGCGATAAGCTCAAGATCGAAGTGTTCGAGCGTGTGTCCCCGGAAAGCGTCAAGGTTGTAGCCGCCCCTGAAGTGGCTCAGGTCAGTGCCGAGACCCTGCGGGAATCTGCCGCTTCGTCCAATGCCGCAGCACCGGCCGCCACGTCGGCTTCTGCTGCAAAGAATGCCGCTCCCGCCAAATCTGCATCTGCTTCAAAAGCTGCGGCTTCAAAGCCTGCACCCAAAGCCGCCGCGACTCCGAAGGCCACCAGATATAAGGTGCGCAACGGTGACACACTGGAGAAAATTGCCCGCAAACACGGAACTACAGTCGCAGCCATCCAGTCGGCCAACGGACTTGGAAAAAGTACTAACATCCGCGCCGGACAGAGCCTGAAAATTCCGGCCAAGAAAGCAACGGCCAAGAAAAGAAGCCGCAGAAGAAGATAAGCAAGCGGACCTTTCCGTTAAAGAATCACCCAAAAAGTCAACCTCCACAGCCGTGATCCGCGGCATGTGGAGGTTGACTTTTTTCTTTTATAATGTTTTTTCGGTCTGAAGGAGCTGAGCTGTCAGGCAGAGGGAAAGAGCGAAGACGAATCTCTCTACTCTCAGACAAGTTCCATGCCCTTGAGTATGGCCTGCTTGTTGATGGGGAGCAGGTGGTGGTGTCGTTCGGGCAGAGTCTTCTTGAGGCCTTTCATGACGGCTTCTACCGGAAGCAGTCCGCGCACTTTCAGGAGCGAGCCGAGCAGCACCATGTTGTAGGCCTTGCTTGATGAAAGCTCGAATGTCGCTTCCATAGCTTCGACCGGATAGATGTTGATGTCTGTGCGGGTAGGCGCATGGTGTATGCTGTAGGGATCATAGATCAGAGTGCCGCCGGTTTTTACTTTCGACTCGAACTTGTCGAGGCTCTGCTGGTTGAGAATAACGGCTGTGTCATAGGTGTTGAGCACAGGGCTGCTGATCGGCTGATCGGAAAGAATTACAGTCACATTGGCTGTGCCTCCGCGCTGCTCAGGTCCGTAGGCTGGCATCCATGTGACCTCAAGATTGTCCATCAGCCCTGCATAGGCGAGGATTTTGCCCATTGACAGGACTCCTTGTCCGCCAAAACCTGCTATGATTATTTCTTCTTTCATCTCGTCTGTTATTTCGTTTCTTTAACGCTCTCTTATGGTTTGACAGTGCTGTCTTTGAGATCGCCTACGGGGTATTTGGCAAACATGTGTTCCTCCATCCATTGATTGGATTTGACGGGCGACATTTTCCATCCGGAACTGCAGGTGGATACGATTTCAACCACTGATGTCCCGAAGCCTGACATGGAGTTCTCGAAAGCTTTGCGGATGGCTTTCTTGGCCTTGCGCACAGCGGCAGCCGAGTGGACGCTCTGGCGGGTGACGTAGCATGTCCCGTCAAGCATGGCGAGAATCTCGGAGATTTTCAGCGGATAGCCGTTGAGTTCTACACGACGGCCGTAGGGGGTAGTCGATGTCACCTGACCTTCGAGGGTGGTGGGTGCCATCTGGCCTCCGGTCATGCCGTAGATGCCGTTGTTGATAAAAATTATGGCTATGTTCTCGCCACGGTTTGCTGCGTGGATTGTCTCGGCTGTGCCGATGGCCGCGAGGTCGCCGTCGCCCTGATAGGTGAACACCAGTCTGGACGGATTCAGGCGTTTGGCGGCGGTGGCGATTGCCGGTGCGCGTCCGTGGGCCGCTTCTATCCAGTCCACATCAATATAGTTGTAGGCCATTACGGCACAGCCGACGGGGGCAACGCCTATGGCTATCTCTTCGGCACCCATCTCTTCAATCACCTCTGCGATGAGCTTGTGGACAACTCCGTGGGAGCATCCGGGGCAGTAGTGCATGGTGTTGTCGTTGAGCAGACGGGGCTTGGTCTCGACTATGTTGGCGCTTTGTTTGATTTCTTCGGGAGTCATGACTGTCTCTTACTTTTCAATGATGTTCTTAAGGGCCCCAAGAACTTCGGAGGGGTCCATGACTATGCCGCCCATGCGGCCGAAATGGTGGATCGGGACACGGTCTTCGAGGCTCAGACGCACGTCTTCGATCATCTGTCCGGCGTTGAGTTCGACCACAAGGATTGATTTCACTTTTTTGCTGAGGCGTTTCACCTCGTCGTAGGGGAAAGGCCAGAGAGTGATTGGGCGGAGGATTCCGACTTTCAGTCCTTCGGCGCGGGCGTCTTCCATAGCTTTCTGGCAGATGCGGGCCACAGAGCCGAATGCCACTATCAGATAGTCGCAGTCTTCAGTGTCGTGTTCCTCGAAGCGGACCTCATTTTGTGCTATTCTGCGGTAGGTGTCCTGCAGGCGGAGATTGTTTTTCTCCATAGCCACCGGATCGAGTTCGAGGGTGGTCATGACGTTGGGCTTGCGCATTCCGCTTCGGCCTGTCACGGCCCAGGGACACTGGCGGGCTATCTCTTCATCGGTGCGGCGCGGGCGTTGCGGGGGAAGAACTACTTTCTCCATCATCTGACCGACTACTCCGTCGGCAAGCATCATGACGGGATTTCTGTATTTGAAAGCCAGGTCGAAACCGAGAGCTACGAAATCAGCCATCTCCTGCACTGAAGCCGGGGCGAGGACTATCAGATGGTAGTCGCCGTGGCCGCCTCCTTTTGTGGCCTGGAAATAGTCGGCCTGCGAGGGCTGGATTGTGCCGAGGCCGGGGCCTCCGCGCATACAGTTGATGATGAGGGCCGGAAGTTCGCCGGCGGCTATGTAGGAAATGCCTTCCTGCTTGAGGCTGACACCGGGGCTCGACGAGGAGGTCATGCAGGCCTTGCCTGTGGCGGCGCCTCCGTAGACCATATTGATGGCGGCTACTTCGCTTTCAGCCTGAAGCACCACCATGCCGGTGGTTTCCCAGGGCATCAGCTCTTCGAGAGTCTCAAGTATTTCGCTCTGAGGGGTGATAGGGTAGCCGAAATAGCCGTCCACTCCGTAGCGGATGGCTGCATGGGCCACTGCCTCATTGCCTTTCATTAGTCTGACTTCATCTTCCATATTGCGGAGCACTATTTTTTTCAGTGCCGTTTTTTTGTTTTGTTTTGAATGGATGGGGTGAGTTTTAAACAACCTCTTATTTCTCTACCACGCGGTAGACGGTTATGCAGCCGTCAGGACAGACGGTGGCACAGGCCGCGCAGCCTATACATTTTTCCGGTGCGACGTCGGCTGCGAAATGATAGCCTTTGTCGTTGACTTCATTCTGCTGCAGCGAGAGCACCTGACATGGACATGCCACAACACAGAGGTCACATCCCTTGCAGCGTTCGCGGTTGATTTCTACAGCTCCTATAACTTTAGCCATGATGTTTTAGCGGTTAGTTGGGCGGTGAGGTGCGGTATAGAATGGACCCTCATCGTTGACATACTTATTCAACACAAATTTACATATAATTCTTTTTATAGGATCCATTTTAATTAAACTTTAACCTATTGCACACCTGCGAAAATGTTGCGCAAATGAATTAAAACGGCTTATAATAAAGAATTATCATAAGCCGCAGAGTTAAATATCTTTAACAAATGTAAATTCCTGTTGGTCGAGGTTGGTGTTGGCCACATGCAGTCTGATTCCTTTGGTCTGAGGCGAGTTCCAGACTCCGGCAATGTCGAAAGACGCGAAATAAGCACGGTCATGATAGTCTGTGGGCGAGGCCATTATGTGGACCAGATAGATGTCTGGATATTCGGTGCCGATGGTGGCGGGATCAGCCGCGAGCTGAAACAGTCGCGGTTCAGGATCATAGGTGAGCCGCACGTGGAAATTCAGATGGTTTCCGGTGCGCCATACGCTGTAGAGATACACTTTGTCGCGGTTCCAATTGTCAAACTCCTCTTTCCACTCAGTGGCCACCGGGCTTTGGTTGACGCGGGCGGCGCTGAGCAGCGTGATGTTGCCTGACGTGTAGGCCTCGCCGCTTTCGGGAATATAGCGGATGATCATGCGGGTTCCGGCCGTGGTTTCTGCGGGGAGCAGAGTGGGGGAGATGAGCGTGATCAGCGGACTGTCATCCACCTGCCTGAAAGTGAAGCGGCTACGATCGCCTCCGTCGGTACTGCCTTCATAGGTGACGATATCCCACAACTGCATCTCTACCGGGCCTTTGAATCCTGTTTCGTCAGAGCATGAGCAAGTTAGCGCAAGTATAATGAGCGCTAAGGCGAGATGGCTGTATATGGGTCTGTTGTTATTGGGCACTGTCCTCAATGATGTTTCCGTCGTTCATTCTGATGACACGGTCTGAGCTCAGAGCCAGGGTGTCATCATGGGTCACGATGATAAATGTTTTGCCGGTGGCCTGCCTCAGGTCAAAGAAAAGCCGGTAGAGTTCGGCACGGTTATGGCTGTCGAGGCTGCCGGTAGGTTCGTCGGCAAGAATTACTTTAGGGTCGTTGATGAGCGCGCGGGCCACTGCGGCGCGCTGGCGTTCGCCGCCTGAAAGTTGGGCCGGACGATGGTCCAGGCGTGAGCCCAGTCCGAAGTCATTCAGCAGCTTGCGGGCATGGGCTATGGCCTCGCCGCGGGCTGTGCCGCCTATGAGTGCCGGGAGCGCGACGTTTTCTTCAAGTGTGAATTCAGGAAGAAGCTGATGGAACTGGAACACGAAGCCCATGTTGCGGTTGCGGAAGGCGGCCAGACGCGAGTCTTTGAGGCGGGTTATGTCTTCTCCGTCAAAAATGACCGATCCGCTGTCCGGGCGTTCGAGACTGCCGATTATCTGCAGCAGGGTTGTCTTTCCGGCTCCGCTCGGCCCCACTATGGTCAGCATCTCGCCGTCGGCAATCGACAGCGAGACGCTTTTGAGCACCTGCAGTTTATCGAAACTTTTGCATATGTCGTTGACCTGGATCATCTGTGTGGGGGTCGGGCGCTGATGCGGTGTGGAATAATCTCTGAAAATCAGATGGAGAGACGGCGCAGAGTGTCGAGAAGCTCGCGGTTGATGGGCTTGTCGTTTTTGATGGCCTTGGAGAAAGGAACATAGACAATCTCGTCGTTGCGGATGCCGATCATGACATTGCGCTGTTCTTCAAGAAGAGCGTCGATGGCGGCAGCGCCCATGCGCGATGCAAGGATGCGGTCACAGGCGGTTGGCGATCCGCCGCGCTGGAGGTGGCCGAGGATGGAGACTCGCACGTCATAGCCCGGATATTCGTTTTTCACACGTTCGGCCAGGCCCATCGCTCCGCCTGTCACCGGGCTTTCGGCCACGAGGACTATCGAGGAGTTTTTGCTCTTGCGGAAGCCGTTCTGTATGAGTTCGGCAAGCTGGTCGACCTCAGTGGATATTTCCGGAATGATGGCGGCTTCGGCTCCGGAGGCTATCGCGCCGTTTAGGGCGAGGAAGCCGGCGTCGCGGCCCATTACTTCGATGAAGAAGAGGCGTTCGTGGCTTGTGGCCGTGTCTCGGATCTTGTCGACACACTCCATGATGGTGTTCAGGGCTGTGTCATAACCGATTGTCGAGTCTGTGCCGTAGAGATCGTTGTCGATGGTTCCGGGGAGGCCGATGATGGGGAAGTTGAATTCGTTGGCGAAAATTCTGGCGCCGGTGAGCGATCCGTCACCGCCGATCACTACGAGAGCGTCGATTTCGTGGCGCTTGAGGTTGTCGTAGGCCAGCTGACGGCCTTCCGGGGTGGTGAATTCCTTGCAGCGGGCGGTTTTGAGAATGGTGCCGCCTGCCTGGATGATATTTGAGACGTTCTGAGTGTGGAACTCCTGGATCTCATCGGTGATGAGTCCGCGGTAGCCACGGTATATACCTTTGACCTTGAGACCTCCGTAGATGGCCGAGCGGGTTACGGCGCGGATTGCGGCGTTCATACCTGGGGCGTCACCTCCGGAGGTGAGAATGCCTACACATTTGATTTCTGCCATAACAGTTGAATCCGTATTAAAATTAATTTACCTTAGAAGTATTCTGAAGCGAAGTTTTTGAAATTTAAACAAACTTTTATTAAGAAAGTTATTTTTCCGAAAGCTGCTTCCTGATGCAAAGGTAGGGTTTAAATGCGAGAATAGTTCTGTCTGAAAGGTAAAAAAATGTCAAGGGAGTATCTTGGCAGAAATTACCTTCACATCTTCCAGCGGGCGGTCATAGCCGTCAGTCTCAACCTTTTGGATTTTGTCGACGGTGTCCATGCCCGAAATGACGCGGCCGAACACTGTGTAGGCGCCGTCGAGATGCGGTGTGCCGCCTTCACGCATATAAAGGTCGCGCTGTTCGGGGGTGAAGTAGGTCGAGTCATTGGCGGTGAGCCGTTCGGTCTCCACTGCCAGCTGCTCGCGCAGAGCTTCCAGTCCGGCCTGGTCGCGGTTGCGGCGCATGGCCATGATGCTGTCGCGGTGCTGCATCGAGAGGCTGTCAAACACTTCCTGTTTGTGGCGCATCACGGCTTTGTGTTCCATCTGGTCAAGCTGGGCGGGCGAGAATTTCTTGCCGGTGACAATGTAGAATTGTGAGCCTGATGATTTGCGCTCAGGGTTTGTGGCATCGCCTTCGCGGGCAGCGGCAAGCGCTCCGCGGTGGTGGAAGTGCTTGGGGAAGTCGATCTCTGCGTCAATTCTGTATGATGGGTCGCCGGCTCCGAGATGTTTGCCTTTCGGTGCATCTTTTGAGGTCGGGTCGCCCCCCTGGATCATGAAACTGTCAATGACGCGGTGGAACAGGAGGCCGTCATAGAAGCCTTCGTTGACGAGTTTGACGAAGTTTGCGGTGTGGAGAGGCGTGTCGCCGTAAAGCAGGAGGGTGATGTCGCCCATAGTTGTATGGAGCATTACTTTGACATCGCCCGGATTGGCCTGGAGATCGTTCATTTCTGTGTTCGGATTATGTGCTCTCAGACCTATGGCGAGGGCGAGAGCTATGACTATCGGTAGAATGTATTTCATGAAATATTGCCGCCTGTCACTGCGGTTTTACTCCTGCGGCCTGGTTCAAAGATCGCGGCCTCAGGTCTGTTTTGAGGAGTGCTTTCAGATATTTTCTGTCGGGGTGATGCGCTTGTAGATGCGCCGGAAGTTGTCATCAGTCGCGTTCAGCTCTTCAGCGCGTGACTGATAGTCGGCTCCCCAGATAGAGGTTATCAGGTCAGGCAGATAGCGGCGTTCGCGGTCTTTCTCTATCGCGGTGGCTATGAGGCGGGAGATCACATCGGAGTAGTGCTTCCCGTCAATGGCATAGAGATAGCGGGCGGCTGATACAACAAACTGGCCGGTAGAATCGACGAGAATCATATTGTCGACCAACTCGTCCATGATTTCATCGCAGTGGCCTATGTGGTTGGCGATATACTCATATGTCAGGAGACCGTCCTGGTCCTGTGACAACTGTTTTTTTAAATCCTGATCCATCATGGTTGCGTAAGATGTGAAAATTTGTGCAAAAGTACTAACATTCGCTTAATTATCCAAATTGCAAATGTCTTATTGGTAAAAAGGTCTATGTTTTTGCTCTAAACGGACAAATTTGATGTGCTTTGGTGGTTGATTTGGATTAAAAGTGATAATTTTGCCGATAATTGCGGTGAGAACACCGTTTACTCGTTTTTGAAAATTTAATATGGGCAAGACTGTAAATCTGACACAGCTGAAATCGCTTGAAAAATTCGTCACTGAATTTTCGAATCTCAGTGATGACTATGTGTTCACACGTCTGACCGAGTCGAACCGCACACCGTTGCTGATATCGGATACCGGGCCGGTCAGATTTGACGGCATGTCGTGGTTTCTCTGTTTTGGCGGATGCCTTGACTTTGAAGTGAATCTGACGCCGGCTTCCCTGACCCCAAATTCAGTAGGAGTGACGCGGCCGGGGTCTTTTATCGAGGTCAAGAATATCGACTGGTCCGGCCTGGATTGCTATATGCTCTTTGTGTCAAGTGATTTTATCCGTGACATCAACTTTGATCTGAACATCCTCGGATCTTTGGCGCCTATGGGCGAGAGAGGGCTTAAGGAGAATCCGGTCATAACGATTCTGCCTGAGGAAGCCACTCTGCTGAGAGCCTATTTCGAGATACTGAACCATAACACGCACAATATTCATGATACAGACAGCACCTACGGCAAGTCAATAGCCAGGTGTGTGATAGCGGCGCTGACTTATCAGCTGATACAGATTGTCAGCCGCAGGATTCCGGCAGACTCCGGTGACCGGCCTAAGTCGAGGAGAATGACTTATGTGCACGAGTTCATACAGCTGGTGCATGAGTATCACCGCAGCGAGCGGACGGTAGCTTTCTATGCCGACAAACTTTTTATATCTCCGAAATACCTTTCGCTGATCATCAAGGAGACTCTTGGGCGTTCGGCTGCTGAAATCATTGATGACTACGTGATACTTGAAGCCAAGAATCTGCTGCGTTTCTCAGGGAAGAATATCCAGCAGGTAAGCTATGAGCTGAACTTTCCGAACCAGTCTTCTTTCGGGAAGTATTTCAAGCATCTGACCGGATTTTCTCCGTCGGAATACCAGCGTTCGGTCTGAAATGTCAGGCAGTCATTTTCGGATCTCGCTGGATAATGAGGTTGTTATCAAGCAACTTCTAATTAGTGGAATAATAAAAAATAGTGTATAAATTGAAGAAAATCGGATTGGTCATAATATCCGTGTGGCTGGCCGTGTGCAATGCCGTGGCCGCAGACCGTGGTTCGCGTCTGGTCAGCAAAGCGAAAGACACAGAGATTGATTGTCTGCAATATCTTCCGATGGTTTTCCCGGAGGCTATGAAACTCTGCGGACAGCCCTCGCGTTCCAGCTGGGGCCGCCTCGCGGTTTCGCAAGGCTTCTCGGTGATACTGATGGCCGGAACTGTCTACTCTCTGAAGCATATGGCAGGGAAGCGGCGTCCCGACCGTTCCGACTGCCGCTCCTTCCCGTCAGGCCATTCCGCCTGGGCCTTTGCTGGGGCTACGGTAATTGCCAGGGAGTTCGGCTGGCGTTCGGCATGGTATCCTGTCGGGGCTTATGCCTTTGCGGCTGGGATAGCCATAGAACGTATAGCAGTAAGACGCCACTCGGCGTTGGATGTGGCCGCAGGAGCACTTACAGGGGTGGCTATGACCGAGCTGGGCTATTTTCTCGCAGACCGCATCTATGGCGGGCGCGGACTGAGTGAGAAGTATCGGCTCAGCGTCAGTCCGGCGGCTCTGCAGGTCCCTGCGGGCTGTGCGGGTCAGGGTCGCGATGCCATTGCCGTGGCTCCGGGTGTGATATTTAGTCTGGAGTTTTGATTATTACCTAAACAATGCGTATATTTGTTATTGATATAGCGGCGTGCATAAAAGCCGTGCTATGACATAGGTTATGAAACTTACTCTTCCTCCCCGCATTTCCGGTCGGCCACTTGAAGTCGATACGTCAGAAAACCGCCAGTTGATCATCATCGGAGCCAACGGATCCGGAAAAACCCGCTTTGCCAACCGGATGATGGCAGATCTCGGTGCGGCAGCGTTCAGAATGTCAGCCCTCAAAGCGCTTTATGGCAAGGATGAGGAAGATCTGACACCCGGATCTATTGACTCGCTCTACCGCGAGGCTACAGGTGGCGGATCGACTTTCATACGCAATGACATAAAGGGCGAGTTCGACCGCATGCTCGCTCTGATGCTCAACGAGGAGATGCTGAATCTTGTGGCGTTCAAATACAGTAATTACAGACGTAATGAAGTCTCGGAGCATAAGGGTGGAAAAGGTGGCAGGGAGAGCAAAATGCCCGTCACGCGGCTTGACCGTATGGTGAGGCTCTGGCAGCGGGTTTTCCCCGGCAACAAAGTGCTGATAGAAAGCGGCAGAATGATTTTCGGCAGCGAGAGGTCGGATGACACCTACTCATCGTCCAAACTTTCGGCAGGCGAAAGAGCCGTGCTATATTATATAGGTGCCGCGATGTTCGCGCCACAGGGAGCCACGATATTCGTCGAATCGCCTGACATGCTGCTGCATCCGTCGTCGATCCGTTCGTTGTGGGACCGCATCGAGGAGATGAGGCGTGACTGCTCGTTTGTCTACATCACCCATGATCTGTCCTTTGCCTCTACCCGTGGTGACGGTGTGACCGTATGGGTCAAGAGCTGCGCTCCCTCGCTGGAGCAGTGGGACTATGATATCATGACATCGGCTGACGGACTTAACGATGAGGTGTATCTTGCCATTCTTGGAGCGCGCAAGCCGGTGCTTTTCATTGAAGGTGATGGCGTTAATTCGATAGATGCCAAGCTGTATCCGCTCATTTTCGAGGAATATACCGTGAAATCGCTCGGCGGATGCGACCGGGTGATCGAGTCGACCAGAACATTCAACAGTCTGCGGGCCTTTCATAATCTCGACGCATTCGGCATTGTGGACCGCGATCGCCGCAACGAGGCGGAAGTCAACTATCTGCGCGGGAAGAAAATCCTTGTGCCGGAAGTTGCCGAGATAGAGAATATCTTTATGCTTGAAGCCGTGATCAAGGCTGTGGCAAGACATTTCCACCGTGATCAGAACGAGGCTTTCGCGAAGGTCAAAAAGTCGATCATGCGCCTGTTTGAAACAGATCTGCGGCAGCAGGCGCTGATGCACACACGCCATCAGGTCAAAAAGACCGTGGAGCACCGTATCGACGGGCGCTTCGCCAACATCGGCAAGCTTGAAGAGCATATCAATGACCTCTGCCAGTCAATCAATCCGCGTGGCATCTACGAGGAATACTGCCGTGATTTCCGCCGCTATGTGGCGCAGGGCGATTATGCGGCAGTGCTCAAGGTCTACAACCGCAAGACCATGATTTCGGAGAGCCATGTGGCGCGGGCATGCGGTCTGCGCCGCGATGACAAAGACACATATATCAGGGCCATACTCTCGATCCTGAAAGAAAATCGAGATCCGGCTTCGACTATCCGTGAGGCCATAAGAGGCGTTTTCGGGATAGAATGACGCTTTAGGATTTCCTTTGCATATAATCACATCCTTTTAACAGATCCGGCATAAACTTATTGCGGGATCAGACCGTTATTCATGTATCAACCGTCATATTATAAGGTGGTTACAGTTTTTTATATGTATAACAAAAGGATGTAATATTATGGAATCGACGATTTACTCACGCTTCAAAGAGCTCGTCAAAAATGACCCGGATCATCCTGCAGTCATCGACGAACGCTCCTGTGTCAATTATGCAGGTCTTGACCGTTTGGTCGACAGCCTGATTTCACGTTTTCCCTCTTTCATTCCGGCGCGAGTCGGGATTGTGATGGATCACAGTGTGGAGATGATAGGGTCCATCCTTGCCGTCATAAAATCAGGCGCCGCTTTTGTGGCTGTCGAACCGGATTTTCCGCCCGAACGTCTGACCACATTTCTCATTGAGAACGGCGTGGACTTTGTGATCACGCAGGAAAAGTATGCCGGGCTTGTCAGAGACTTCACCCGTCTGATCATTACCAGCGAGATCTTCATTGATCCGGCGCTCCACCCGCTGCCTGACCGTTCGCAGGCCAACCGCCCGGCATATATAATGTACACTTCCACACCTGACGGTTTTCCGCTCGGAGTGGCCGTGGGCAACAGTCAGGTCATTCATTTCGCCGAGGCTTTCAGGCGCACATATAATATAAGCGGTGACGATATTCTGCTACAGTTCTCGGCCTGCATCATGAACATCTTTATTCAGGAGGTGTTCGGTGCGCTCCTCAACGGTGCCGCTCTTGCCATACCGTCGGCCTCTACACGCAATAATCTTGAAGCTCTTGTGAGGTTTATAGACAGTCAGTATGTCACCGTCATCAGCGGATTCCCTTATCTGATGATGGAGCTTGACAATCTGGAGGCTTTGCCGATGACAGTGCGTCTGCTCATCAGCGGAGGCGATGTGCTCCACGCCGCCTCTGTCAGTCATCTGCTCGAACAGGTGACGGTCTACAATACCTATGGGCCGGCTGAGGCCACAGTGAGTGTCACTTGCTGTTGTTGCACACCGGACAGTGTGCTTCCTGACGGATCTTTCCCTATCGGCAAGCCGATGAACGGCACAGATGTGATGATTCTCGATGATGACCTGCGGGAGGTAGCTCCGGGGGCTGAAGGTGAGATCTGTCTCATAGGTGACGGTCTGGCCGACTATTATACCGGTGACCATCGCGGCGATCTTCAACCGTTTGCCGTGATCAGCGATGGCAGGCGAGTGTTTCGCACCGGCGATATAGGCCGTCAGCTTCCCGATGGAAATTACGCTTATCTGCGCCACAAGGACAGTGAGGTCAACATACTCGGAAAGAGGGTTGTCACCGGCGAGGTGGAACGTGCCATGAAGAAGAGCGATGAAGTGGATGACTGCGTGGTGGTCCACTATGTAGATGAGCAGGGTGCGGCCTATCTTGTGGCTTATGTGGTTCCGAAGAGCCGTTCGTTCCGCCTGTCATGGGTGAAAAACCGTATGGCACAATATCTGCCGTCATATATGATTCCGGAATTCTTCGTGCTGCTTAAAGCTCTGCCTACCGATGCGGCCGGAGCAGTCAATCCCAAGGCTCTACCGGTTGTGCTCAAAGACGGCAAGGCTGTCTGACAGACCGCAGTGCCGTCGCTGAAGAGTGACGGATTGTGACAAAACAACATCGGAAGCACCTCCATGACGGAGGTGCTTCCGATGTTGTTTGTGGCATGGGCTGTGGATCACTTCTGTGATGCCGGTGCCGGATCTGCTGACTGCTGCTGACGGACGAGATTGACGGTTGTGACGTCTGTGCCTGAGGGATCGTTGAATAGACGCAGTCCGAAGTTCTGGGCTGTGACGGCAACGTGTTCGATCACGGCGCTCTGTATGGCTTCATAGGCGGTCCATTTGGTGGTGGCGGTGAAGCAGTAGATCTGAAGCGGGATGCCTTCGCCTGTAGGGTCCATCACGCGGACGAGTATCTGCTGGTCGCTGACAATTGCGGGGTTGTTGAGCAGCCACTGGCACAGATAGGCCCGGAAAAGTCCGAGGTTTGTAGAGTCGGTGCCGTTGACAACGGCTATGCCCGGATTGTAGTCGGGATGGCCGAGGTCACGGAGGTGGCTGATGTAGGCTTTGATGATAGGGTATCTGGCCGAGATGGCATCGACCATTTCAGGTGTAGTGGCCGTGATGGTGTCGGAGTCGATGATCACAGAGCGGGCTATGCGCCGGCAGCCGCTGTCAGCCATTCCGCGCCAGTTCTGGAAGGAGGTAGATATGAGTGTGTAGGGCGGGAGGGTCACAATGGTGTTGTCGAAATTCTGCACTTTGACGGCGGTCAGAGAGACGTCTGTCACAATGCCGTTGGCGATTGTGGACGGCACTACGATCCAGTCGCCTACACGCAGCATGTCGTTCTGCGAGAGTTGCAGTCCGGCCACGAGTCCGAGAATGCTGTCTTTGAACACAAGCATCAGTACCGCCGCGAAAGCTCCGAGGCCAGTGAGGAGGTTGGCCGGCGATTTGTTGACAATTATGGCCACACTGATTATCAGGGCTATGAACCATAGGATGCCGATAATGGTGTCGAGGATGCCTTTGATGGGCAGGTTTTTGCTGTTGCGGGTTTCATCGAAACGCAGCCAGACGAAAGATGTTACCGAGCAGATGGCCCGGCAGACCACAATGGTGGTGTAGACAAGCAGAATTCTGAACACGACGGTGCGCAGCAGCGAGTCTTCGGTAAATGCGAATGGCAGCAGCGGGAGCATTACCAGCGGAGGGATTATGTGGCTGCAGTGTATCAGCACTTTGTGCTGCACGAGTTCCTTGCCGAGTGTGTTGTGACGCAGCATTACGAATTTTCTTACGGCAAGGAGTATCAGAGTACGTATGATCCAGCCGAGACAGATGGCTATTCCGGCCACGATGATGATGTAGATCACTTCTTCAGCGGTTTTGTCTTTTTCCAGACCGATGAGATCCAGCAGCCTGTGGATATGGATGAGCAGCCATCCGGCCACCTGGTTTGAGGGTATAAGAGCTAACATTTTGTTGAACAGTTGATTGACGTGAATGAAAGGCCTGTGATTCACAGAGCCTCCCGGATATTTAGAGTTTATTTTTAAACAACCTCTTATCTATATGTTTTAAACGCTATTCACGCAGTCAAGGTTTAGGCGCAAAAAATAGACACAGTTTTCAGATGCCGCCGGTGTGGATTGCGGTCTGAAAACTGTGTCGGGAAAGCTCTTGAGTGTTTAACCCTGCGGCGGTGCAGGAAGCATTAGATTAAATCTATTTTCCAAGAGTGATTGCGTAATGGCTGACTTTGCTGAGGTCATTTCAGTTCGAAGGGAACTGTTGCACGGATGTCAGCAGACGAAGATCCGATATAGGCTTTGAATTTGCCGGGTTCGGCGCGCCAGCTTCCGGTTTTGTCGTCGTAGAATTTCAGATCATCGGGTTTGACGGTGAAGGTGACGGCTTTTTCTTCGCCCGGTTTCAGAGAAATCTTTTCGAATCCTTTGAGTTCCTTGAGCGGACGGAGCACAGAGGCTGATTCATCGCCGATGTAGAGCTGGACCACTTCTTTGCCTTCAACAGAGCCGGTGTTGCTGACTGGTATTGTTATGGTCAGGCTTTGGTCTCCGCTGATTGTCTTTGCTGAAGCCGATGCTTTGCCGTATTTGAAATCAGTGTAGCTCAGACCGTGGCCGAAGGGGTAGAAGGCGGGGATTTTCTTGGTGTCGTGCCAGCGGTAGCCTACAAGGATGTCTTCAAGGTATTCCTCGCGGATAGAGTCGCCGGGATAGGCGATGGCTCCGAAGCTGTGGGCGCCGTTGTCTTCAAGACGTGCAGGGAATGAGAATGGGAGTTTGCCTGAGGGGCTTACCTTGCCGCTGATGACGTTGGCGAGTGAGCGTCCGGCCATTGAGCCGAGATACCAGCCCTGGATGATTGCGGGCACTTCTTTTTCCCACGGCATTTCAACGGCGTTGCCTGAGAGGAGCACTACCACGAGGTCGGGATTGGCGGCGCTGAGTTCCTTTATGAGCTGAGGCTGTCCGAATGGCAGACCGTATTCCTGGCGGTCGCCGGCTTCGCAGTCCTGCTGGTGGTTCTTGTTGAGTCCGCCGATAAATATGACCACATCTGCATCTTTGGCCATAGCTACAGCCTGGGCACGCAGAGAGTCCTGCACGGCCTGGGGAATGTCTTCGACATGAGCATACATCGGGCGGCCTGCGCGATAGCCCTGTGCATATCTGACTTTATCGCCGTAGATAGCACGGAGGCCGTCAAGCGGAGTGAAGTTGTCTTTGACTTTGAGTTCGCTGGAGCCTCCGCCTTTCATGAGGTCGCGGGTGGCATTGTCGCCTACCACAAGGATTGATTTCACATCGGGATTGAGAGGGAGGAGTTTCGGGCCTTTCCTGCCGATAGGAGCGTTTTTCAGCAGGACGATGCCTTCGTTGCCGATCTGCTCTGCTACGGCATAGTGCTCATCGGTAGCTACAGAGCCGAAGGGCTTGTCACGCTTCATGGCAGTCAGGAAGTTAAGGCGGAGCATACGGCGCGCCTTGTCATCAATTGTCTCCATCGGCACTTCTCCTTTCTGGAGCATCTCGATGTAGGGGTTGGCAAGATAGTAGTCATCGGTTGTGAACTCTGACTCTGAAGTCAGGCCGTTTGTGTAGGATCCCATCTCAAGGTCGAGACCGTAGAGAGCTGCTTCACGGGTGTCATGTGCGCCGCCCCAGTCTGTGACAACCACACCTTTGTAGCCCCAGTCGTCTTTGAGAATCTTGTTGAGGAGCATTTCGTTGTGGCAGGCGTGCTGGCCGCGGATTTTGTTGTAGGAGCCCATGATGGTCCAGCTGTCACCGTCGATGACGGCGCTTTTGAACGCCGGAAGATAGATTTCGTGGAGTGCACGATCTGAGAGGTTGACATCAATGTGGCCGCGCCATAGTTCCTGATTGTTGAGGGCGAAGTGCTTGACGCTTGCCGCAACGCCGTTCTGCTGCATGCCTTTGATGTAGGGGACCACGAGCACGGAAGCGAGATAGGGGTCTTCTCCCATGTATTCAAAGTTACGGCCGTTGAGCGGAGTGCGGTAGATGTTGACACCGGGGCCGAGCATCACGTCTTTTTCGCGATACAGGGCTTCTTCGCCGAGCGCGTTGCCATAGGCGAATGAAAGATCCGGATTCCATGTGGCGGCCAGGGCAGTGAGTGCCGGAAAGGCTGTTATGGAGTCGTTGGTGCGGTTTGAGTAGCCCCAGTCGTTCCAGTTTATTTCGGCTCGTACACCGTGAGGGCCGTCGCTCATCCAGAGGTCTGGTATGCCGAGGCGCGGCACACCGGCAGAGGAGAATTTGCCCTGGGCGTGGATCATATTTACTTTTTCCTGAAGAGTCATGCGTGAAAGAGCGTCTTCCACACGTTCGTCCAGAGGCCTGGTTTCATCTTGATAGACAGGAATAGCTGCCCCTGCATTGACAAAAGAGGCGGCTACTGCGAAAGTGAACAGTGAATTTCTCAGAATCATTTGTTTTTCAGAATGAATTTATGGTAGTGGTGAAAGGTTTCAGATCAGGTGATGTGGCGGTGACGCTTACCGGGCCTTCGGAGCCATTGTTCTGCACTATGAGCATGGCTTTGCCATAGAAGGCCTTGCGCTTGTTGTCCTTGAAGTGTTCGAGCGAGATGGGAGAGCCGTTATCGACTCCGGCATTGAAGCCGGCACCTTTGACGTCGAATGTCACCTGGTTTTCGGCCCAGGGGCAGAGGTTGCCGTCTTTGTCGAGGATTTCCACGAGGACATAGCTGAGGTCTTTGCCGTCGGCTTTGATTGATTGCCGGTCAGGTGTAAGGCGGATGCGGTAAGGAGAACCGGCGGTACGGATTTCACGGGTGGCCACGGTGCGGCCGTCTTTGCGGCTGACAGTCTTTACTGAGCCGGGCTGGAAGCTGACACGCCATGAGGCGTGATATTTCCCCGGTTCGGGTTTGCGGATGCCTTGCGACTCACCGTTGATGAAGAGTTCGACTTCATCGGCATTGTTGTAGTAGGCCCACATGTCAATTTCCTGTCCCGGCTGCCAGTTCCAATGAGGGAAGAGGTGAAGCACAGTCTTGTCGGGGCGCCACTGCGACTGATACATATAATATATGTCCTTCGGGATGCCGGCAAGGTCTACAATGCCGAAGTAGGAACTGCGGGCCGGCCAGCCGAAGGGTGTCGGCTCTCCGAGGTAGTCGAATCCGGTCCAGATGAACTGACCGGCGATGAAGTCTTTTGAGTCCACATGGCCGAGTGTGCCTTCATGGGTATTGCCCCAGGGCGCGTGGCAGTTGTCATATGAAGAACAGGAGAATGTGCTGTCGCGGAATTCGATATCCCACCGCTTGGGCCAGATGTATAAACTGTCTGAGGGCATTCGGTAGTAGCCGCGAGTCATCAGTGCGGAGACGCTTTCGCTGATGATGAATGGTTTGTCAGGGAACCAGCCGGGAACGGAGTCAAACCAGTTGTCATGGTAGTTGTAGCCGATGATGTCAAGCGCACCTGAGCGGAACAGGTGGTTGCCGGGATCAGGTTCGTTGCAGCCGGCGGTGACCGGACGTGACGGATCGAGATCCTTGACCATTCCGGCAAGTTTCTTTGTGAGAAGTGAGTTGACGCTGAGGTTTTCACCCTCTTTGGCGAGGTTTTCTTTTCCGTGGCCGAAGTTGAGGATGAGGTTGGCCTGTTCGAGAGTGAGGGTGTCGGCTTTGGCGGAACTCCACTGTTCGAGCACTTCGTTTCCGATGCTGTAGATTATGACAGACGGGTGGTTTCTGTCGCGGACTATAAGATCGGTCAGATCTCTCTCATGCCAGTCAGGGAAGTAACGCGCATAGTCATGAGATGTCTTTTTCTTGCGCCACATGTCAAAGGTCTCGTCCATGACAAGGATACCCATGCGGTCGCACAGATCAAGCACTTCCGGGGCGGGAGGATTGTGTGAGGCTCTGTAGGCGTTGACTCCCATCTCTTTAAGAATTTCGAACTGACGCTCTATGGCGCGGGTATTGACGGCCGCTCCGAGTGCTCCGAGGTCGTGGTGCATACAGACTCCATTGATCTTCATAGCTTTTCCGTTGAGAGAGAAGCCTGTTTTAGGGTCGAAGTTAAAATATCTGAACCCGGTGGTCTGAAGATATGTGTCAAGCAGTTCGCCGGTCTTGGCATCGGAGATGAAAGTGGCGAGGGTGTAGAGATATGGATCTTCTGTTGACCAGAGATGGGGGTTTCTCAGATCGAGTTTTGCTGTGACCTCCGCAGATGCGTTTTTCCGGCTGAGACGCACAGTCCGCGGCTCGGTTTTGCCGATCATTTTTCCGGCGGCATCAATCAGAGCGGTATAGATGCTGATATTTCTGGTTTTCCGGGCATTGCTGACAATGTCGGTGCGGATTGTCACCGCCGCGATACTGTCTGTCACGTCGGCGCTTATCTGCTGCCCCCAGAGCGGAATGTGTATTTCATTGAGCGAGCGGAGCCAGACGTTGCGGTAGATGCCGCAACCGCTATACCAGCGCGAGTTTGGCTGTTCGGCGTTGTCGACACGCACAGCTATCACGTTTTTGCCGTCGGTTTTGAGATAAGGGGTGAGATCATAGCTGAACGATGCGTAGCCGTAAGGACGTGTGCCGAGTTCATGTCCGTTGATGAAGACGGTGGAGTTCATGTAGGCTCCGTCAAAGTCGATGAACGTCTTTTTGCCTTGCTGAGCAGGAGAGATGGTGAATGATTTGCGATACCATCCGATGCCGCCGGGCAGAGCGCCACCGCCGGTTCCGGACGGGTTGTCAATGTTGAAGTCGCCTTCGATGGCCCAGTCGTGCGGGAGCGAGAGATTCCGCCAGTTGGAATCATCGTAGTCCGGCGATGCCATTTCAGGAGCATCGCCGAGACTGAATTTCCAGCCATCGTTGAAGCTTTCAGCCCGTGGATCGGCTGCTGAAGCCGAAAAAATGGCCGCCCCGCCGAAGAGGGCGAGGCATGCCAATACAATCAAATTTACCTTAGATAACATGATCTATTGTGTGTTGGGCTTGTAGAGCACTTATAGTGGTACTTTAAAGTTTTACATTTTTAGCCTCTCCGTTGTAGGCCACAACCACACCTTTCTTGTCACGGCCATAGCCGACGGGTGTTTTCTCAGACACCTTGATGATGTTGAACTTGCGGTTGCGGAGCATGCCGGGATACTGGCCTGCGCGCTTGCCGATAGTGAGGGTTGAGGTTTCGTCGTTCCAGGAGAATGGGATCATGGCATACTGGCCCTTCTCGTAGTTGTAGTTGGTGTTTTCGTCTTCATAAAGGACGAATTTGCCGTCTTCTCCGGCATAGACGTAGAGATTGATCATGTCAGCCGGTTTTTCAGCAGACCACTGCATGGCCGGACCGAAGGGGATGATAGAGCCTGAGCGCACAAAGAGGGGGATGCGTTCGTAGGGGGCTGCGACTTTTAGAGTCTGGCCGCCGTTGATCTCCTTGCCGGTGTAGAAGTCATACCAGTCAGCTCCTTCGGGGAAGTAGACTTCGCGCGAAGTGGCGCCGTAGGTGTAGACGGGAGCTACGAGCAGCGAGGGACCGAACATGTACTGGTCGCCGATGTTGCGGGTTGCCTTGTCGGCGGTGAAGTCCATTACCATCGGGCGCATGATGGTGTAGTCATCGAAATGGGTCTTGGCTGCGAGTGAATAGATGTAGGGCATCAGGTCGTAACGCAGGTTGGTGTAGTAGACCACAGACTTGTAGGCGGGATGGTTTTCAGGAGCGATGTTGAAGATTTCGCGGTAGGGCCACTGGCCGTGGGCGCGGAACATGGGTGCGAATGCTCCGAACTGATACCAGCGGGTGTTGAGCTCACGCCATTCTTTCATGTCGGGTGTTTCACGGCCGGTTTTGTCGAATTCGGCAGCGGCGGCCACAAAGCGGTCTTCAACGCAGAATCCGCCGATGTCCATGCTCCACCAGGGTATGCCGGAGGCGGCAAAGTTAAGGCCTGCTGAGATCTGGGCTTTCATGTCTTCCCAGCGGGTGGCGATGTCACCGCTCCAGGTTGCTGTTGAATAGCGCTGCTGTCCGGCGAAACCGGAGCGGGTGAGAAGGAAGACGCGGTTGTCGTTGATGCCACGCTGTCCGTTATAGATGGCGTCGGCGTTCATCAGACCGTAAGCGTTGAAGTATTTTGTAGAGGGGCCGAGTGCGGTCGGGGTGATAAGGTCCTTGCGATACTGAAGGTCGGTACAGTCTCGGATGTTGGGTTCGGATGCGTCCATCCACCAGGCATCCATTCCGACAGGCACATAGTGGTCTTCGATCTGCTTCCAGAAGAGTTTGCGGGCATCGGGGCTGTAGGCATCATAGAATGAGCTGAGATAGCCGGGACCTACCCAGTCGCGGATGCTGTCTTTGACTGGGAGCTGATACATCCATCCGTTTTTGTCGAATTCCTTGTAGTGTTCGGTAGTTACATAGAATTTTGGCCATACGGAGATCATCACACGTCCGTTCATGTTGTGGATCGAGTCGACCATGCCTTTGGGATCGGGGAAGCGTTCGGGATCGAATTCGTGGCTACCCCATGAATCCTGCTTCCAGTGGAGCCAGTCGATAACTATGTTGTCGATGGGAATGCCGCGGCGGCGAAATTCCGCGAAAGTCGAGAGCACTTCATCTGATGTGTTGTATTTCTCGCGGCTTTGCCAGTAGCCCATGACCCATTTGGCCATCATGGGAGCTTTGCCTGTGAGGGTGCGGTAGCCGTGGATCACATCGTCCATGTCTTCGCCATAGATGAAGTAGTAGTCTATCTGGCTTTGCATTTCGCCCCACCAGCTCATCTGCATCTGTTCTTTGTCATCAACGGGAGAGTAGACTCTGAGGCCGCAATAGGCTACGGCGCCGTTGGGTTCCCACTGGATTTTTACGGGAACACGTTTGCCGGCTTCGAGGTTGACGGAGAATTTGTAGGAGTTGGGGTTCCAGGCGGTGCGCCAGCGTTCGGGGACAACTTCTTTGCCGTCAATGAATACTGACATGTAGCCTGAATAGTAGAGGATGAATTTGAATTCACCGCTTTCTGAGGGCTCGATTTCTCCTTCATAGGTCACGTGAGAGCCCTGATAGTTGAAATCCTGAGGCAGATTCACTACATGTTTGAGTTCTTTGCGGATGAGGTGTTCGAAGTAGATTGAGTCTTCGCGCTGCACGATGGTCGATTCTTCGGCTTTGGCGGGTACATAGGTTCCTGTCAGAGCGCCTTCCTTGCCGTCTTTATCGTAGAGTTTGAAAACCTGGCCGAGTTGTTTGTATGGTTCCGGATTTCCGAAGCGGCAGAGCGAATAGCTATCCCAGAGAATGCCGTAGTTGTCAGTGGAGACAATGAATGGCACTGAGACTTTGGTATTATACTGGAAAAGTTCTTCGTTTTTACCTTTATAGTTGAACTCGTCGCTCTGGTGTTGTCCGAGGCCGTAGATGCCTTCTTCCTTGTCAAGAGATTCGAATACCTGGCGTACGGTGTAGCCTTTGGTGCCTTCGACTTCGATTGGGGAGAATTCACGCCCGCCGTCGGCTTCGGCAACGATCAGGCGGCCGTCTTTGTTATAGAATTTGACATCGCCGGTTGAAAAAGATACTGTAGCGGTCAACTGAGAGGTTGAAAGCGATACGGTCGAGTCTGTTTCCGCGATGGTGTATTCTACATTGGCCCTGGGAGGAATGACCACAAGGCTTGTGTCTGATGAGAATTTTTTGTCGGGAGTTGCCGATACGCGGATGATCTTGTCGTCAATCACCTGCAGCCTTACCTTGCGGACTGAATTTTCTGTCTCGGCAGCGATGTTGACTGTGATCCCACGCTCTGATTTTTCATATCTGCCGGCCGCGCACGAGGCGAACAGCATGGCCGTTAATAATGAAGCGGTTATAGTTCTTGATTTCATGTATGAATTAGATATTTTCAGTTTTAAGGGAAGAAGATGGAGTAATGAATAAATAAATAAGCATAGCCGCAGATGGAGGTCCGGTTCTCCGATCCGTGACTATGCAAAATTATAAATAACAATCGGTATAAACCGAAATCTATGTTGACCCTCTGTGGTCGGAATGATTTTAGACGGGGTGAAAATGTTAACTTATACGTGATAATTTGTTGCTTTGCCCTCTTTATCCTGATAAACAGAAGGCAGAACGCCAAATTCTTCCTTGAAATATTTGCTGAAGTATTTTGGATTGTTATAGCCGAGCTGGAAGGCAATTTCCGAGACGTTCAACTGGCTCTCGCGCAGCATCTGTGCCCCTCGTTTCAGGCGGATCAGGCGGATGAATTCAACCGGAGTCTTGCCGGTAGTGGCCTTTAGCTTTTTATATAGGTGCACGCGGCTCATGCCGAGGTGGCTGCTGAGTTCTTCAACCGACAGGTCGGGGCGTTTGATGTTTGTCACGACATATTTGATGGCTTTTTCCACCATTTTTTCATCAAGAGGTGTGATTTTGATGGTGTCAGGTTCGGGGTTGATGAGCGAGCGCCCGTTTCCGCGATGGGAGAGCGAGATGAGTTTTTTCATCTTCAGCAGTAGCAGATCGATGTTGAAGGGCTTGGTTATGTAATCGTCGGCTCCGGTGGTCAGACCTTCGACTTTGGCGCCGATGTCGTGTTTGGCTGTCAGGATGATGACCGGTGTTGAGGCTAGATCCAGGTTGGACTTGAGCTTGCGGCAGAGTTCGAGGCCGTCGATTCCGGGCATCATAAGGTCAGTCAGTACGATTGCCGGTCTGATTGATTCGAGTAGCCGGAGTGCGGTGGCTCCGTCAGGTGCTGTCATGACGTGGAAGTCATGGCCGAGGCCATCGCGCAGGAATTCGATCATGTCGTGGCTGTCATCGACCACTAAGGCTGTCGGTTTGTCAGATGCTGCCGGATCATCTTGTTTTTCAACAGATGGCTGTTCTGTCTGTGCCTCAAGGATTTCGGTGTCAGGGAGAGAGACGGTTTCGCTGACAGGCGGGGTTGTTTCAGCGAGCGGGGTCTGCTTTATGAGTGGAATGCTGATTGTGAATATTGTTCCTCCTCCCGGATTGTCAGAGATCTCGATGGTGCCGTTGTGGAGCTTGATATACTCGTTTACCATGCTTAGTCCGATGCCGTTTCCGGTCATTGAACTGTCGTTTTTGGCATTGTCAGCCTGGAAGAAACGGTCAAACACATGAGGCTTGTCGCTGTCGCTGATGCCTATGCCTGTGTCTGAGACTTTGATGATGACTGAAGTCGGGGTGGTTGACAGTTCGGTTTTTACCTCTCCTCCTTCTGGGGTAAATTTGAATGCGTTGGACAGGAGGTTCATGATTGATTTATAGAGTTTGTCTTCATCAAACATGGCATTCAGTTCGGGAGTGGAGGAGGTGAATGTGAGGCGTATGTTTTTACGTTCGGAGAGGTTGGCGAAAGAATGGCAGACTCCGCGCACAAAGCCTACGATTTCGCCCTCAGACAGCTGTAGCGACAGGCCTGTGACTTCATTTTTCCTGAAATCAAGAAGCTGGTTTACAAGCAGGAGCAGACGCATGGCGTTGTTACGCATGAGGGTCAGACGTTTGAGCTGTTTTTCGTCTGTTGCTTCCTTGATCATGCTTTCGAGAGGGGAGACTATCAGTGTCAGCGGAGTGCGGAGTTCGTGGCTGACGTTTGTGTAGAACTTGAATTTCAGCTGGTTGATTTCCTCTTGCTTGACGAGAGCGTCTTCTTTACGCTTCTCGTTGAAGCGGCGGCGTTCGCGCAGTTTGATGTGGCGTATAAATGCGTAGACAAGCAGGCACAGTATAAGGGCATATAGTAGTTTGGCCCATACCGACAGCCAGAATGGCGGGTGCATTATGATGGTCAGTTCTGCGGCGCTTACACTTTCGTAACCGTCATTGTTGACGGCTTTTACAAGCAGCCTGTAGGTGCCGGGAGCCAGATTGGTGTAGCTTGCCATGTGGACTCCGGGTGGTGTGGTCATCCATTCGTCATCAAGGCCTTCAAGCTTGTGCTGATAGGTGGTTTTTTCGGGGAATATGTAGTTGTCAGTCGCAAATGTGACTGAAAATGATGAGTTGTCAGGCCAGAGTTCAAGTGTGCCGCCATGATTCGGCGATGATTTCAGCAATACATGACCTTTGACATTCTCTCCGACTCTGATGGTTTTTGATCCGACACTGATGTCTGAGAACATTACGTTTGGAAGTGCGCGGTTGTGACGGATGCTGTCAGGGTTGAATTCATTGAGACCGTAAAGGCTGCCTATGAATATCTGTCCCGAAGGGAGACGGCCGAAGGAGCGCTGGTTGAAGTCGCAGTTCTGCAGGCCGTCAGCTGAGTCATAGCGGTGTGTGGTGTATGAGAATTCTCCGGTTTTGTCATTGTATCTGACATTGAATTTTACGAGATTGCCGCCTTCGCTGGCCCAGACGTTTCCGTTGTTGTCGATCTGCAGGCCGAGAATGAAATCCGGAGTGGCCTTGTCTGGAGAAGTTTTTAGCGGGATTATCCGTTCTCTATGAGGGTCATAGATGTGCAGTCCGCGGGTTGAGGCTACCCATAGCAGATCGCGGGTGTCGTGGAGCAGGTCGTTGATCTTAAGTCCGTCAATGAGGGGGATGCTGGAGAATTTTTCTTTTATGGGGTCGAATACGGCGACACCTGAGGAAGTGGCGATGTAGATGCGCCTCTCTCCTTCGCCATCGCGCGCGATATCAAGGATATAGTCCGAAAACAGATCGGAATTGGACATGTTGTATGATTTCACTTCGAGCGATTTCGGATCGAATCTGTAGAGTCCGTGACCGAGGGTTCCGATCCAGATTTTGCCGTCAGGGGCTTTGGCCAGCGCCCAGGTGTAGGCGTTGTCAAGGGTTGTTCCTGTGCTCAGAGTCTCTATTTTTCCGTTGCGGCATCGGCGCAGGCCGCGTGCAAAGGATCCGAAATAGAGTGTGCCGTCGGGCAGTTCGAGCATGGTGGTGATTGCCGGGTGCGAGCCGTTGTCAGTAAGGTAGGGGATCGGGGTGCGGCTGTTGGTCTGCGGATTCCATTTTATAATACCAGCGGCATCGGTGCCGATCCATACCGAGCCGTCGATCAGCGATGGATACAGGCAGTTGACATCAGGGAATGGTATCAGTTTGAATTTGTTTGCGCTTTCATTGTGATAATATATACCTTTTTTGTATGTCCCGATCCATAGTGATCCGGCGTTGTCGTCATAAAGAGCGGTGACGGTGTTGCGTATGCCTGAGCTTACCGATGTGGTTACCGGAATGAAGCGGAAGCGGCCGTTTTCGCGCACCACTTTTTCGAGGCCGTTATGGTCGCGTGCTATCCAGCGGATTCCGGAGCTGTCGTGCATAAACGTCTTGACAACTTTTTGATTTCTGTCATCGGGGAGAAGGTGATTGGCCCAGGTGTGGCTGCGGGTGTCGTAGAGCCACAATTTTTCATTGCTGAAGATCCAGGCCAGGCCATCGTTGTCAGGCACGATGGTGTAGACAAAAGTAGTGCTTGGGTCGGTGTTCACCGCTATGAGAGAGTCGGTGCGGGTTACAAGCATTGATTGAGGGGAGATGAATTTTATGACGCCGTGGTTGTCGATGGTCATGACTTCGTCAGGGATGGAGACAATGTCTGTGATTTCGTCTCCGGCAAAGCTTTTGTCTTTCAGCAGCTCGGCTTTGCCTGATCCGGATTTGATCCGGTAGAGTCCTTCATTGTTGATGTGAATCCATGCATTTTTGCCGCTGTCGAAATGGATCTGTGAAGGTGCAGACTGCATATTGTATTCCTTAAGAATAGGCGAGAGGTCGGTCGACAGGCAGTCTGAAACCGGATCATAGATGAGATATGTTTTCCCGGAGCGGACCCACAGACGTCCTTTTCTGTCTTCCTGTATGTCGGTGATGTCTTCGTCATAGGAAATCATGACGGAGTCTTCGACGGCAGGAAGGTAGATCTTGAAGCCATAGCCGTTGTAACGGCAGAGCCCTGAAGATGTCCCGACCCATAGAAAGCCGTCTGAGTCACGGTGAAAGGCATTTATTTTGTTGTTTGCAAGACCGTTGGATGTGTCAAGATGTTTCAGCATGAACTCCTGGGCGGAGCCGAAAAGGAAACAAAGAGTCAGGCTTATGAGTAAGGGTAAACGCATGGCGTTAACATTTAAGGAGTATTTACATTCACAAAGTAAAATGATTTTCATGAAATATCCAAATCCACTGCGATTGCGGGTGGTGGAGTAACATTTGCGTCAATGATGTAAAGTGTTGAATGTTAGTCGTGAAAATTATCGATTAAAACATTTTAAGCTAATAAAGTTAACAAATAACTCCCGGATAGAACAGTTTTTATCCCATATAATGAGGGTAAAAATTTGGTGATTACGAAAGCAATCTTTACATTTGCTTACTTTTATTAGACTATCGCACTATCTTCTTACCTTAAAAACAAAGTTCTGCAATTGCTTCAAACCTGCATACAGCACTTTGCCTGACATACAATATATTTATAGGCCGAGCGCGGCCGCACACAAAGAGAGAATAACAAAATCAGCAAGACTAACCAGTAAAACTAAATCTATTCATCTAATGGGAAAAAACAATTTGGAACGATGCAAGTCTCTGCGTCTCTTCCGGACTGCCCTGCTGGCATTCTGCCTTCTGGCCGGAATGACCGCATCGGCCGCTCCTCTGACTGTATCAGGTACAGTCACCCAGGCTTCCGACGGTGAACCGCTTGTCGGAGTCAGTGTCCTCATCAAGGGCTCGTCGCAAGGCACATCGACGGACATTGACGGCAACTATACCCTTAAGGCCGACGAAGGCGCCACTCTCGTATTCTCCTATGTAGGTTTCACAACCCGCGAAATCAAAGTGACGTCAGAACGCATGGATGTCGCTCTCGTAGAAGACTCCGAAGTACTTGACGAAGTCGTAGTCGTGGGCTACGGCGTCCAGAAAAAGAAACTTGTCACCGGCGCTACCGCACAGATCAAGGGTGATGACATCGCCAAGATGAACACCACCTCACCTCTTCAGGCCATGCAAGGCCAGCTCCCCGGTGTCAACATCGCCAGTGAGTCAGGACAGCCCGGAGCAGCCATGAAAGTGACAATCCGCGGTCTTGGAACAACAGGCAATGCTCAGCCTCTTTACCTCATTGACGGTATCGGCGGTGACATCTCTACTCTGAACCCTGCCGACATCGAAAGCATCGACGTGCTGAAAGACGCTGCCTCGGCAGCCATCTATGGCGCGCAGGCAGCCAACGGCGTTGTGCTCATCACCACCCGCCAGGGCCGTGAAGGCAAAGCCAAAGTCACTTTCGACGGCTACTACGGCTGGCAGTCGGCTCCCCGCAAAGCCAAGATGCTCAACGCTCAGGAATATATGACTATCATGGACGAACAGCAGATCAACAGCGGCCTCGCTCCCTATGACTGGTCGTCGATCAGCAGCATCTGGCGCCGTGATGCCGATGGCAACCCTGTTTCGGTCTATGACACCGACTGGATGGATGCAATGTTCAAGGACAACGCCAAGACTCAGAGCTACACTCTCGGTGTGACAGGCGGCTCGGTAAATTCAACCTATGCCATGTCTCTCGGCTATATCAATCAGGAAGGTATCGTAGGTGGCAAAGATGCTTCGGACTACTCGCGCTACAACTTCCGTATCAATTCAGACCATAAACTCTTTGACGGCATCATCACTGTCGGCGAACAGGCAAGCTTCGTTTACGTCAATTCAATCGGCATCGGCGTGGGCAACCAGTATAACAACACCCTCCGCGGCGCGTTCTACACATCTCCGCTCGCACCTATATATAATGCCGACGGCGATTTCAACTCAACCGTCAATTCCGACTGGAACAAGGGCGACGGCAACCCCTATGGCAACATGATGCTGCTTAAGAACGACAACAAGAGCGCCACTTTCTCAGGAAATGTCTACGCCCAGATCGAACCGATCAAGAATCTCAAGGTGCGCACCGTGTTCGGCGCTGTCTACGGTGCTTCCGAATACCGCAGCTTCGAGCCGGTCTTCCAGTTCACCTCGACTGACACCTCCCACTCCTACACCAAAGTAGCCCAGAACAAGACCAACTCTCTCGGCATGACCTGGACCAACACCGCTACCTACGACTGGGACATCAAAGACCACCATTTCAACGCTCTCATCGGTATGGAAAGCTACCGTTACTCAGGTTCTTATCTTGAAGCCAAGCAGAGCCATCTCAAAGAAGGCTTCGATGACTGGAGCCACGCATGGATCAGCAACGGCACAGCTGCCTCTACTGCCGACGGCCTCAACGCCGCAGGCTATCCTCATGACGAGTCTCGTTCGGTCAGCTACTTCGGACGTATTGGCTGGAACTGGAAAGAAAAATACATGATCAACGCCACCGTGCGCCGCGACGGCTCTTCGAAGTTTGCCCGTGGCCACCGCTTCGGCACCTTCCCCTCTGTTTCGGCAGGCTGGAACATCTCCAACGAAAAATTCATGGAATCTACCCGCTCATGGCTCGACTTCCTCAAAATCCGTGCAAGCTGGGGCCGCGTAGGTAATCAGAATATCGACAACTACCAGTATCTCTCACCGATCAAAAACCTCTACGCCAACTACTTTTTCGGACAGTACATGGGACCAAACGGTGTCTACAACGGTGAATACAATTCCACCTGGGCCGACAACTGGGGCGCATACCCCGAACGTCTCGGCAACCTCGACATCACCTGGGAAACTTCCGAGCAGACCGACTTCGGTTTTGACGCCCGCCTCTTTAACAGCCGTCTTGCCGTAGCATTTGACTTCTACCTCAAAAACACAAAAGACTGGCTCGTTGTGGCTCCGATTCTTGCCACCGCAGGTACTGACGCTCCATTCATCAACGGTGGTAACGTGAAAAACACCGGTGTCGAATTCAATCTCACCTGGACCGACGTAATCGGCCGCGACTTCTCCTACAGTGTAGGTGTCAACGGCGCGTTCAACAAAAACAAAGTCGGCTCGATCCCCAACCAGGACGGTATCATTCACGGCAATGTCAATGAACTCTACAATAACACCCCTGAATTCTACCGTGCTGAAAACGGCAATCCAATAGGATACTTCTGGGGCTTCAAGACAGCAGGCATCTTCCAGAACCAGGAACAGATCAACCAGTGGCTTCAGGCCGGCAACGGTGTGCTTCAGGACAATGTGCAGCCCGGCGACGTGATCTTTGTCGACATCAACCGCGACGGTGTGATCAATGACAACGACAAAGTCAACCTCGGCAATGGCATGCCCAAGTTCACCTACGGCTTCAACATCAATCTCTACTACAAGAACTTCGATCTCGGCCTTGTCGCCACAGGTGCCGCCGGTCAGAAGATCGTGCAGAGCTACCGCAGCTGGGACAGTCAGCAGGCCAACTACACCACCCGTATCCTCGGCCGCTGGACAGGCGAAGGAACATCCAACAAAATTCCGCGTGTGACCAACCAGAACATCAACTGGCAGTTCTCCGACCTCTATGTGCAGGATGGCGATTTCCTCCGTCTCTCGAACCTCACCTTCGGCTACAACTTCGCTCCCCTCATGAAGCAGAAATGGTGCAGCAACGCCCGCCTCTACTTCCAGGTACAGAATCTCTACACATTCACCAAATATGACGGAATGGACCCGGAAATCGGTTATGGCACCCAGGCATGGGTATCAGGCGTAGACCTCGGCTACTATCCGCGTCCGCGCACATTCCTCTTCGGTGTGAACCTCGCGTTCTAAATTCACTTTCTTATAAAGTTTAGATCTATACAAATGAATAAATTTAAAGTCAACATACTCGCACTCGGTGTTGTCGGGCTGCTCGGCATGAGCTCATGCTCAGAAAGCTTCCTCGATGTAAATTCGATGACAAATTCCAACACCGACAATTTCTATAAGACCGAAGCCGATGCATGGCGCGCGCTGATCGGCTGCTACAACGGCTGGCGTCAGACTTCAACCGCTCCCGGCATAGGCTTCTACGTAGCCTCCACCGTCATGGGCGATGAATGCTACGGAGGCACAGGCAACTCCGATGCCCGCAACTATCAGGTCATCGACCGTTTTGACCAGAGCGAATCGCCCGCCGATCTCCAGATGTATGCACAGGACTGGAAAATGTACTATCAGGGAGTCTACCGCTGCAATGAGCTTATAACCCGTGAAGATCAGATCAAGTGGAAAGACAAAGACTCGAACCGCGGTCTCTACATGGGCGAATGTCATGCTCTCCGAGCCTTCCTCTATTTTGACATGGTACGTCTCTGGGGAAACATTCCTCTGTTCCTCGAACCCGTCAATGAAAACCGCAGTCAGGCCGATCCCGCAGAAGTCTATGCTGCTATTTTCGAAGATCTCAAATATGCGATCGCCAATATTCCCGGCGATGCAAATCTTGAAAAATCACAGTTCGGCCGTATCACAAAATATGCCGCAGAGGCAATCCTTGCCCGTGCCTACCTTTATTATACAGGCTATTACGGACAGGAACCCGGTTTCACCAATGAATCCGGCGAAACCACAGGCGTTGTCACAAAGGCGGAAGCCCTTGCAGCTGTCGAAGATGTCATTGCCAGCGGCAACTACGAACTTCTGGACTCATACAAGGACTTCTGGCCGGCATCATCGCTCGTAGCCAATACAACTTCAGCCGGATGGAACGAAGCAGCCTCCACTTACGCAGGCGATGCCAACTCAGAGGTAGTACTCAGCATGAACTTCACTCCGATGGCCTCATATGCTACCGAAGGATCGGGATCGGCTGACGGCAACCGCTGGCAGGTGATGATGGGTATGCGTAGCCCGCTCAGCGTGGTTCCCTACTACTGCGGCTGGGGCGCATGCACCGTGATTCCCTCATTCATCAATTCCATCTATGATGCTGCCGATCCCCGCCGCACAGCAGGCGTGATTGATATTGCAGGCGAAGGCATCGGATCAGACGCAAACTTCAAACCGTCATATAATGACTGGCGTGAATATACGGGATATACCGTTAAAAAATATTCACCCATCGCTTTCTATCAGCTCGAAAACGGAGCTCTGGTAATAAAAAATGCTAATATGTCTACCGGAGCCGGTGATATGCAGATCAATAACTGTCAGTCGTACAATATTATACGCTATGCCGACGTTCTTCTGATGGCAGCCGAACTCGGATCGCCTCAAGCTGCAACCTACATGCACCGCATTCGTTCGCGCGCCGGACTTTCAGACATCCCTGTCAATAAAGAAAACATCATGGCGGAACGTGCCCGTGAACTTGCCTTTGAAGGCATCCGTTACTGGGATCTCCTGCGTCAGGGAGTTGAAGTGATGGCTGATGCAGTTGTAGCCAGTGCCGGTTCCGTACAGAATGGCGGATCTCCCGCTCAGGTTTCATACAACCGCAACAAGATCATTGCCACAAAGGGTCTTTCGCAGATTCCCAACGATCAGATTATTCTTTCAAACGGTGTGCTTAAGCAGAACCCAGGTTGGGCTGATTGACCTTAAGGAAACACACAGTTATTATACTATTATTTTCTGAAAAACATGAAGCATAAGTTTTTTTATTCATTTCTTGCAGGCGTGGCTCTGTTGTTTTCTTCCACTGCCTGTACGCCGGAAGATGAATCCCTTCCCGCTCCTGATCTGACGGCTGCGGATCTCGTGGAAGGCAAAGCATACACAATTGAAATCGACCAGGCTACTAACAAGGTTAAAATGAAAAGCCTCCTTGGAAGCCGCTACGTCACAAGCTGGATTCATCCGCAGGGCATAGAGCGCAAAACCTCTACAGAAGCCAACATCCCCTTTGCTGGTGATTATGAAATCCGTTTCGGCGTAATGACCCGTGGCGGCATAGTCTATGGCGAACCCTATCGTTTCACACTCGAAAATACCAACGGTGACCTGCTGACAGACCCTCTCTGGACATACCTCACCGGTGGGGCCGACCAGTCAAAAACATGGGAGCTGGACACCAAAAACCTTGATTTAGGCGCGTTCACATTCATGTGCGCTCCGATGGGATGGGACAAATTTACCGACGGCAAAACATATACCGAGGCCGATTATCCCTCATATGCCGAAGATGGTGTCGATGACCCCAACTGGGTATGGCAGGCCGGTGCTCCTGACTGGCTGTTTGGCGATGCCGCCACTACCACAGCTACCATCGAGTCTATCCACGAACTCACGTTCGATCTCATCAATGGCGCAAATCTGACTGTCAACGGCCAGACAAAAGCGTTCGTCATGGACCCTGATAGAAAAACTATCACTATGCCTGCTGGATTGAACTGGCTTGGCGACCGCATTGGTGACTCGTATTTTGTCGACATGGTTAATATCGAACTGGTCAAACTCAACGAACACGTTCTCGGTCTCAAACTCATCCGTAACGACGGCAAAGGAGGCAACAAGGATCAGCGCATGGTTCTCTGCTTCGTTGAAAAAGGCTGGGACGGCGAGTGGCCTGTCACCGGACCGTCTCTGTCGACAGTTCCACCGGTTCTTCCTGAGTACAAGGATCTTGCCACGGATCTCTTCACCATTATCGGCGATGATGCTTCTTATCACGCAACCGCTGTCACATATCTCCTTGATTCTGAACAGCCCTATTGTCTTATGGAATGGGACGGTACAGTGAAGAACGGTGAAGGCAAGGTTGAAGGTGCATGGAAAAAACTCTCTGAACTCTATGGCACTCCCGCCTGTCCGGCTTTCTCTGATGACGAATTCGTAATGACAATGAATCGCTACACCGGCTACAAAGAGGATTCTGACGGCAAATTCAGCATCCCTTACAATGCCTACGGACTTGCTATTGAAGAACGCCTGGCGCAGACTGAATTCACCATTGAAGGCAACAAGATCGTGTTTGCACGGGAAGTGACACTTCTCGCCACTACTCCTGATCCCGTCAAGGGCAAAGAATTCACAGTCTTTGAATGTAACCCTGAAAACGGCACCCTCGTTATCGGTGTTCCCGTGGCTAAGGATGAAAACGGTGTCGCCAACCGCTATGTCTGTGCCAATCTGACTGTCAAGCCTCTTGGCGGTGGCCAGGCAGGTCCGACTGTTATTGCTGTAAATCCTGAATATCTTAACTGCTACATCCAGGATGGCCACCACTATCGTCTGGAAGTCTACAACGCATTCTATGATGCCGATGGCCTCTATCCTGTTGATGTGACCAAACTCCGTCTCAAGAAAGGACAGACCATCAAGCTTGCATTCCGCCTCCCCGGCATCACCTGGACTGACGGAGCTGACCCCAAAGTAGTCTTCGGCCATAACTTCGATGACCTGGCTGCTTTCAACTGGGATTCAAATGACGCAGGTGTGTTCAGTAATCCGTCTGTTTCCCTCAACAAGGACGGTGTGACCGAAATCAGCCTGACCAATACCACCTCCGGAACTCTGAAGTTTGAGGGCACAAGCTGCTTCTCAATCTGCATACAGCAGAAGGGTCTTGTAGTGTCACCGCTTGACGCCGACGGAAATCTTGACGCAACTGTGGTCAAGCCCGAAATCGTTTCGCTGACAATTGAATAAACCATGAAACAAGGAAAATTTTAACATGAAAACCAAAATATTTCTCTGTGCGTCGCTCATGCTCGGCCTTTCCTTGGCTTCCTGCAATGACGATGACAATTATTTCATCTCGACGGACCCCGTTATAGACCAGTCATCGGTCACAACCGGTTCCTCTGATGTGACGGCCAACAGCGCAACCCTCCACGGAACGGTGGAGGGCCTGGCCGACAAGTCTGCTGCATTCTACTCTGTAGGATTCTACTATGGCGAGGATCAGAACAGTCTGACAAACCGCGTTGACGGTGTGCTTGACAAAAACGTCGTGACAGCCACTGTCGATGGCCTTGAGACCGGCAAGACATACTATTATCAGGTGTTTGTATCTCTCAAGGGCCAGGTTTCATTCCAGGGCGAAGTCAAGTCATTCGTGACCACCAGCGCCACCGTTGTCACGGACAATGTACAGACCGTTGATTTCGCATCAGCCACTATGGGCGGAGCCGTTACCGAAGCACCTGAAGGTGCCACAGTGGGTGTGGTTATATCTGCTGATCCTGATGTGGAGAAAGTCCGTGCAGGTCTCATTGTTCCCGCTGCGGAGCAGGCTGCCGCATTCTCTGTCGAAAAATCAGGCTTCGTTCCCGGAACCAAATATTACTATGCCGCTTATCTCGATCTTGGCGCAGGTGTCATCTACGGCGACGTGAAAGAATTCACCACTGACGCAAAGACCTTTGATGCCGATGCCGATTTCGTAGACCTCGGTCTCTCTGTCAAATGGGCAAAAAGCAATCTTGGCGCGAAATCAGAGTCTGACTTCGGAGGCCTCTTCGGCTTTGGAGATCTTTCAGGTGTCAATACATCGTATCTCCCCGAAGACTATGCTTCAGGCGACATCTATCGCACCAAGCAGGACCTCGCATGGAACGTGACTGGAGGTGTCGGAACACTTCCCTCTTACCAGGACTATGAGGAGCTTTTTGCAAAATGTACAGCCGAATGGACTGAAGTTGAGGGCGTAGCCGGCTACAGACTGACCGGCCCCAACGGAAACTCCATCTTCCTTCCCGCTGCCGGCACTCGTACAGTCAGTGATATCAGCTCTCAGGGCACAGCAGGTTACTATGCCACAGGCTCTGTAAACAATGGCGATTTCTACTATGCCTATCAGTTCTCGTTGTCCAACAGAGCCCGCGCCTCTCTTCCTGTCTATCAGGCGGCAGCAGTCCGTGCCATTTCAACTGCCCGCAACATTCCGTTTGACAAGACAAAACTCTATGGTAAATGGTACATGGAAAACGGCCAGGACGGCAAACTCCACGTATTTGAAGGTCCCTTCACCCAGTTTGGCGTAACTGACAACTGGAACACCATCACCAACAATCATCCCAATGTCGAACAGCAGATCGGATGGGAAATGGGAACCAACAGCGGCTGGATCGGCTACACTTACGGCAAGGACTATGGCTACATGGAATTTCTTGAAGACGGAACCGTCAGCATCCATCGTATCGCCGAGGACGGAACAGTTACCGACGAGACCGGCCACTACACTATTGACGAAAAGAACGTTGTCCTTAACATTGACATTGACATTCTTTGCGGCAACACTTGGCTTGCCAACAAGTCGGGAAGCCTAAAGATCCTCGCTCTTGACAATGACGGACTCCGCATCGCCATCCCTGACGGAGACTACGGCTATGCAGTCAACTACTACAGTGAACGCAAACGGGAGTTCGATGACGCCATTCCGGTCAACTTCCAGTGTGTAGGCGGTGACTGGAACGGTGAATGGGGGGCGATTTGCGACCGCATTGATGCCGAAAAACTCGAAGGCAAACACACCGTGACCTATAACGGCACCGTCAATGGCGCTATGGTATTCAACATCGACTTCCAGAACCTTGTTGCAAAATATCCGACTGCCATCGTCTATATCAACGATATACGTTGTGACGGCAAGTCAATAAAATTTGATGCCAACAGATTCTTCTATGGCGACATTGAAGACAACGGCAACTACCGCATTGAGCTCTTCAACATCTGGGGCAAGGGCCAGCAGGGCGGCAAGGTTGTGGAAAGTCCTTTCAGTGCAGCCACAAATCTGGAAAGCGAGCCTGCATTCCAGGTTTCATCTGAACTTGAGATAGACTACACAATCAATCTCAGCCCCGCCTACTACACTCCGGGGCTTATCACAATCAATCCCTCATGGGGTGGTGACTGGACCGGTCCGAATGACGGATCGTTCACCGTTGTAGTTGACGAAAATTCAAAAATTACCGCAAGCAAGAAGGATTTTGTCATCACTCTCAACTCCACAGACCATGCCGACGGATCGATAATGACATTTATCAACACCGAGCAGCTGTATAAGGACTTCCCAGGCACCCACATGACTCTTACATCGCTTGAACTTGACGGCAACGCAGTAACCGGCTGGGATTCTGCCAAAGTTCTTAACTCTGATGACGGTGACAAGCATCGTCTTGAACTTTGGAACACCTATGGAATCACTGCATCTTCAGGCTGTGCCTTCGGCACACCCGTTCAGAGCGGTGGCGAGATGAAGATCGTGGAACTCGGATTCTCGAATTCGATGAGTGTAGGCTTCTCCGTTGACAGACTGTTCCCGGTTGTTGAATGGTGATTTTCAAATAACAGAAATAAAATTTATAGAGAAGTCCGGTGAGGCTTCAGTCCGGCCGGACTTGTTTATTTTTTGATAAAATATTTACAAATGAATATGACTAAATCAATTCTTTTTGCTTTCTGTACGGTGGCAGGCGGTTCGTTTGCCGCATCGTGTGACAATGACAGAAATGAAATGCGCTATGAAGTGATTCAGGTGCCCGATCAGCTTTTTGCCGATGGTATGACTGCTGCTGCGACTGGCGGACCACAGACATTTATAGTAAAGTCGCCTGCAGCCGTATCGGTTCAGGTTGAAAAAATAGATGAGGACGATGATCTAAAATGGATCAAAGCAGAAGTTGGTGACCGTACAGCCGACGGTTCCCCTGTGACTGTGATAACCGAACTTAATGAAACCCGCGGTCCGCGTTCGGCCCGTGTCTCGGTTTTTGCAGGCAACGTAGCCCGCGGCATGGTTGTCACTCAGCCTACCTCTGCTCCTGTGGTGCCGGCCGAAACCCCCATCAACAATGTCAGCGCAACTGAGATTGCCAAAAACATCTTTGCAGGTGTCAACATCGGCAATACACTTGAAGCTCCTGACGGAGAAGGATCATGGTGTCGCCCTGTGACTGTCAGCTACATCCGTGGTCTTAAGGCCGCAGGCTTCAACGCCGTGCGTATCCCATGCGCCTGGAACAGCCACATTCAGGGTAAGACAACCGCTGAAAAAGCCAAAAATATAATTGATCCCGCCTGGCTTGATCGTGTTGACGAGATTGTAGGCTGGGTTATAGGCGAAGGCATGTATGCCATTGTGAACATCCATTGGGACGGTGGCTGGCTTGAAGAAAGCTGCGTAAACGGCTATGATGCTGACGTTGACAAAAAGCAGAGCACTTTCTGGACTCAGATCGCCAACAAACTCAACCACTATGACGAGCATCTTCTCTTTGCCGGCATGAACGAACCCGGCCAGCAGAATCAGTCTGCAGCCGGCCAGCAGCAGTCTGTCAATGCAATTATGGCCTATCAGCAGACCTTTGTCGACGCTGTCCGTGCTACAGGCGGAAACAATGCTTCACGAGTGCTGATCCATCAGACTCCTTTCACCAATATTGATGAAGGTGTCAGAGGCCTATATAAACTTCCCGAAGATCCCGTAGCAGACCGATCAATGGTCGAAGTGCATTTCTATGATCCCACTGACTTCACTATCATGGATAAAGATAACGCTTGGGGAGGTCCCAACAATCCTATCAAGCTTTACTGGGGTGAGGCCAACTTCGTGGCCGGTTCTGACCGCAACTGCACATGGCACAAAGAGGCAAATATTGATGCCCAGTTCAAGAAAGTGCAGGATGCCTACGTCAGCAAGGGAGTTCCTGCTATCATAGGCGAATATGGTGTTGCTTCTAACCGCAACATTGATAGCATGGATGTTGAAAAACACAAAGCAAGCCGCGCCTATTGGACTGAATATGTCACCAGATCGGCCAAGGCTCATGGCTGTGTGCCCTTCTTCTGGGAAACCGGTGGAGACATTGACCGTAACAACGGCAATCAGCTTAACGGCTATCTCTTCAATGCCCTCATGAACGGAGCTGCCAACGGCATCTATCCCTTCTGATAAAATGTCAGCTTTAGAGATTGTTTCTGCTGTGAGACATTCTCATAGACAATCTCTTAGAAACGGCCCGCATGAAAATTCTGTCTTCATGCGGGCCGTTATGTGTGTCTTGCGTTTTCGGAAGCTCACTCCTGCTCGCCAAACTCGCGATGGAGCGCCATGAAGCGCTCCAGAGTCTCAGGCGAAAGCCTTTGCATTGAGCGTATCACCTTTTCAAGCGGCTTGCGCTGCATGTCGCCGCTCTTTGAATAGAACTTGTCGGCATAGCAGACGAGGCGTTCTAGTGTTGACTGCGGCATGTAGTCCCCGTCAGGATCAAGAGGCAGATGCTGCCGGGCAATATCCTCACGGCTCAGGCCCGCTCCGGTATGGCGCTCGGCCACACGGGCGCAGTCCTCTCCAAGACCATCGCTGCGCAGCAGTGCGGCGCCAAGCACACCGTGGCGTATATAAGGCTCGTCGCCATGACACTCTATGCCGGGAGCGTCACACATGAAAATGCCGATGTCGTGGAGCATCGCGGCCTCTTCTACCGCCGCCTGATCAAGGCCAAGCTCTTTCCGGCGGTTGATCTCAAGCGCCAGATCGGCCACCGAACGGCAGTGGGCCATGTAAATATCCCGAAGGCAGCCGTCTTCGGGATAATATCTGTCAATCATTTCCTGCCATGTCATGGCTCAGTGTTGTGGATTGATTCTGTGAATTGTCTTGGATCACTCTAATATAGTGCACCATCCGTGGACGTCCTCAATCTCTCCGAGCTGGATGCCGCGGAGCGTATTGTAGAGGCGAGTGGTGATGGGGCCCGGTTCACCGTTTTTCGAAACGATATATTTCTCGCCGGTGTCAAGGTCGTCGATCTCGCCGACGGGTGAGGCCACAGCGGCAGTGCCGACAGCGGCGGCTTCGTCGATATCGCGCAGTTCATCGACCGTGATGTGGCGGCGTTCAACCTTCACTCCCATATCCTCGGCAAGCTGCATGAGGCTCTTGTTGGTGATCGAAGGCAGTATCGAGTTAGAGGCTGGAGTGATGTAGACACCGTTCTTGATGGCGATGAAGTTGGCCGGACCGCATTCGTCGAGATATTTCTTTTCCTTCGGATCGAGATAGAGCACGGCCGAATATCCAAGCTCGTGGGCGTGTTCGCCGGCAGTGAGCGATGCCGCATAGTTGCCGCCCACCTTCCAGAGGCCTGTGCCGTTGGGGGCCACGCGGTCATACTGGCGCATGATGCAGATATTAGTCGGCTTGAATCCGGTCTTGAAGTAAGGACCTACCGGAGTAACGAGAATAATGAAAAGATATTCGGTAGACGGCTTGACACCGACCTGGGCCGAAATGCCGAGCTCGATCGGGCGGATGTAAAGTGATGCGCCGGAACCGTAGGGCGGCACGAAGCGTTCATTGAGTTTCACCACTTTCAGCACCATTTCCTTGAATTTCTCCAGCGGCAGCGGCTCCATAAGGATTCCTTTGGCTGATTCCTGGATGCGGCGGGCATTTTCTTCGAGGCGGAACACTCGCACTTTGCCGTCCTTGCCGCGGAAGGCTTTGAGGCCTTCGAAAATTTCCTGGCCGTAGTGGAGACAGGTGGCGGCGATGTGGAGACTGATCTCTTCGCTTTGCGACACTTCGATCTCGCCCCATTTCCCGTCGCGGAAATAGCAGCGCACATTATAGTCGGTGGGGATATAGCCGAATGATAGGTTTCCCCAGTCAAGTTCCTGATTCATGATATGAGTTTTTATAGTTTATGGCAAAATTACATAAAAAGGCGCAAATTACTAAGTAAAATGCGCCAAAAAGTTTTAAGAATAAAAATCGACTTGAAATTCTGCGGAAAATCACAATGGAAATGCCGTCATCAGCTTACTTAGCTGTGACGCGCAGCACTCGTGAGGCGTAGTCGGTGTTCTTGTGATAGTCCACCTTGTGGGTCAGAGGAATCTCAAGTCCGTTCGACATCAGATAGCGGCCGCTGAAAGTCTTGCCCTCGAAACTCAGAGGCTCTTTGTCAATGCGGTTCAGCTCGGTGATCATATAGATCTTGTCGGGGTCGAGACCGGCCATCACCACACGCGGGAGCTGCTGGTTCATGAATGTTTCGGTCTTCCACCAATAGAACACGGCGTCGTCTTTCTCCGGAGTGACATACATCAGCGAGGCCACACCCTTTCCGTCGTAAGGCGAGATCAGACGGTAGATGTCGCCGAACTGCACTATGGGGCGGATCTTCTTGTAGTCAGTGATGGCCTGACGGCACACGGCCTTGTCTTCATCGTTCATGTCGCGGGGCTGCATTTCGAGACCGAGACGGCCGCTCATGGCCACGTCGGCGCGGAATTTCACAGGAATTCTGCGGAAAGTCTGGTGGTTGGGTGAAGCCGAGATGTGCGATCCCATAGCAATGGCAGGGAAGAAGTAGCTGGTGCCCCACTGCATGTAGATGCGCTGCAGAGCGTCATTGTTGTCGCTGGTCCAGAATTCGTCAAACCAGGGGAGAATGCCCCAGTTGGCACGGCCGCCGCCGCTGGCGCAGGCCTGGATGGTCACATCGGGATGTGCCTTGCGGATGCGATTGAGCACAGTCTCGAATCCCTTGTGATAGTCTATGTAGAGATGGCTCTGATTGTCGGCGGTGAGATACTGCGAGCCGTGGTCCATGATCGGCGCGTTGGCATCCCATTTGATATAGTCTATGGCCGGATATTTGCGCATGAGGGTGTCAACGACGGTAAACACTATGTCCTGCACTTTGGGGTTGGCGAGATCGAGCACTAACTGAGTGCCGCCTCGTCCCTGAGTGGCCGGGCGGTTGGCAGCCTTTATTATGTATTCGGGATGCTTTTCGTAAAGTTCGCTGACGGTGTTTGTCATTTCAGGTTCGATCCAGATTCCGAACTTTATACCGTGGGTGGACGCAGAGTCGATCAGCGCCTGGATTCCGTTGGGAAGCTTGTTGGTGTCCACAACCCAGTCGCCGAGGGTGGTGCTGTCGTTGTCGCGGGGATATTTTTTGCCGAACCATCCGTCGTCCATCACGAAGAGCTCTCCGCCCATGTCGGCAATGTCCTTCATCATTCCGTCCATCACAGGCTCTGTGATATTGAAATAGACACCCTCCCAGGAGTTGAGCAGCACTTTGCGCTCGGTGTTGCCGGCGTGCAGACGGTGGTTGCGTCCCCAGCGGTGGAAATTTCGGCTCACACCTGAGAGACCTTCTTCGGAGTAGGTGAGAGCCAGAGGCGGAGTCACGAAACTTTCGCCCTTCTTGAGATGGTATTCCGAATTCTCCTCGTTGATGCCGGCAAAAAAGTGGTGATAGTCGCTGTCATCAGTGTCGATAAACAGTTTGTAATTGCCTGAATATTCAAGAGCTGCGCCCACGGTGCGGCCGGTGTTTTCCTGCGGCTTGCCGTCAAGCGAGAGCATGATCTCGGCATGTGAGGTGTGGGAATTACGCGCTCCGTCTTTGTTCTTTATCATCCTGACCCCGTGGTTGAGCGGAGTCTCCGACACCTTGCCTTCGTTGGCCCATGAGCCGTAGAGCTGAGAGAGCCATACGTTGCCGTAGCGCACCGGGAGGTAGCCCGACATGAAGCGGTTGAGGGTGACAGTGCCCTTTTCATTATTCTTTACATCGACCCAGGTCTCGATTACGTCTTCACCCGGATATGTACGGTAGTTTACGTTGAGGTCAAAAGGATAGACCTTGTCGCGCATGGCTATGGTGGTCACGTCGGCTCCGTCGGCATCTTTGCGGCTTGTGATGCCGGTCACTTCAGTGTCGGTGGTTCTGTTGCCGTCGGCGTGGGTCACGCTCATGGCTGCTTCGGCCTGCGGATAGATACCATAGACTGGATAGGCATCACGCTTGATGGCGCCTGCGTCTGAAAGGGTAGCTATATCAGCATCGCTGAGCCTGTTGCCATAGTGGAGGATGCGGAGCTTGCCTCCTTTTTCGGCGTCGAGTACAAGAGATGTGTTTGGGGTGGAGATGTTGACTGTCTCGGCAGTAGCCGGAAGTGCGGCTGTCATCAGCAGCAGCGCCGCTCCGGGCAGTAAAAGGAATTGCTTCATGGGAGGACTGAGGTAAAATGTAGGTTATGTTTCGATATCTACAAAGATAATGAAATTTTTGAAAACCGGAGGCTGTGTCAAGCTCTTGCGCCAATAAAATGGCAAAAAAGTATGACTACTTCCTCATGTGGCAAAAAGTCATCATGCAGAGGTCGTTTTGGGCCAAAAGCAAGGCCGTTTTTGACTTTTTGAACAGCGAGAAACCGAAAAATCGTGCTTTTTGCAAGATTTACAATGACTTTTTACGTTTCCGTAAGGTAAAAACAGTTGCGATTGAGGAAAAATCATTACATTTGTGCTGTAAAACCAATCTAATTTAGCATTTCTCTTTTTTTGTAACCATGAGAAAGTACACTTTCACGCTTCTGCTTCTATTGTCGATGGTATGCAACATGGCCGTCGCGCAGATCATGAACCCCGTAAAATGGCAGGCCAAGGTCGAAATGACAGGCGATGTCCAAGGGCAGGTAGTTCTTACAGCTGCGATCAGTTCCGGCTGGCACATGTATGCGCTTGATTGCAACCCTGATGCCGGTCCCCAGATTCTTGAGATCTCTTATCCTAAACTCGAAGGAGTGACTCTCGAAGGAAAACCCACACCCAACAAGCCCTCTCACAAACAGTTTGACGAAATGTTTGGAGCCGAACTCTCATGGTGGACGCAGAGTGTGACCATCACACAGAAGTTCAAAGCCACCAAGCCTGAGTTCAACATCGACGTGATGATTGTGTGTGGCGCTTGCAACGATGAAAACTGCATTCCGCCGTCACGCTCTACATTCAACCTCTCAGGCACGGCCAAGATTGCCGCTGCCGTCTCTTCAAAAGATGAGCCGAAAGAAAAGGCAGAGGTGAAGGAAGAACCCAAACTTGTCGAGACTGCCGAAGTCGAAGTGGCTGAGGAGGCCGCGGTGCTTGTTCCGGCAGATTCCGTAGCCGCAGATTCTCTGACCTCCACCGCTCCTGCAAGTGCAGGTGCCGACCTCTGGGCCCCCGTGTCATTCGAGGATTCAGAAAGCGCCGAGGACTTCTCGTCGACTTCTCTCTGGTACATATTCTTCACCTGCTTCCTCGGTGGTCTCGTGGCCCTCTTCACACCCTGCGTGTGGCCAATGATCCCGATGACTGTCAGCTTCTTCCTTAAAAAGGGAAAAGACCGCGCGAAGAGCATCGCCGATGCCTGCACCTACGGTCTGTCAATCATCATAATCTACGTGGCCCTCGGCCTGCTCATCACCGGTATCTTCGGCGCAAGCTCGCTCAACGCACTCTCTACCTCGGCCGTCTGCAACATCATCTTCTTCCTTCTGCTCGTGGTGTTTGCCATCAGCTTCTTCGGAGCTTTTGACATCAAACTCCCCGAATCATGGTCAAACAAGATGGATGCCACAGCCGAGAAGACCACCGGTCTGCTCTCCATCTTCTTCATGGCCTTCACCCTGACACTTGTGTCATTCTCCTGCACAGGCCCTATCATCGGCACTCTGCTCGTTGAGGCAGCCTCACAGGGCGACCTCTGGGGCCCGGCAATCGGTATGCTCGGCTTCTCGACAGCCCTTGCTCTTCCGTTCATGCTATTCGCCATGTTCCCCACAATGCTGCAGGCCGCTCCCAGCTCCGGCGGCTGGATGAATACACTGAAAGTGGTGCTCGGTTTCGTCGAACTCGCCCTCTCGCTCAAGTTCCTCTCTGTAGCCGACCTCGCTTACGGATGGCATATTCTTGACCGCGAAGCCTTCCTCGCTCTCTGGATCGTGATCTTCGCCCTGCTCGGCCTCTATCTGCTCGGCCAGTTCAACTTCGCCCACTACGGCCCGGCTGACAGAAGTGTCGGTGTGACCCGCTTCTTCCTTGCCCTCTGCTCGTTCTCGTTCACAATTTATCTGATCCCCGGTCTCTGGGGCGCTCCTCTCAAGGGAGTCAGCGCATTCGTGCCCCCGTTGTTCACTCAGGATTTCAACCTCTACGGTGACGGCTTCAAGGAATATGACGACTTTGAAGAAGGCATGAAGGTTGCCAAGGAATCAGGCAAACCCGTCCTCATCGACTTCTCCGGCTTCGGCTGTGTCAACTGCCGCAAGATGGAAGGCGCCGTGCTTGACGAACCGAATGTCAAGGCCATGATCGAAGACAACTTCACAGTCATCAAGCTTATGGTAGACGAGAAGAAGAACCTTCCGGAGCCTATCACTGTTAAGGAATATGGCAAGGATATGACTCTCTACACCTATGGTGACCGCTGGAGCTATCTGCAGCGCTACAAATTCAACGCCAACGCCCAGCCCTACTATGTCATTCTCAATGACGAAGGCGAGCTCCTGTCAGGGCCCTATACCTATGACGAAAATGTGGCCCGCTTCTCCGAGTTTCTTGAAAAAGGCATCAAAGGCTATAAGAAATAAATTCTGATCAGAGTAGATCTGAATTCCACCCCATGTGGGGGCTTAAAGAGGCGGCGTGTCGGACAAGCAGTGCGACACGCCGCCTTCCGTTTACGGCCACGCTATATAATCTGAACCTCACGACATGTCAAAAACAACTCTACGAAAATTACTCAATGATTTCAGCGACGTGCAGCTCCGGTCACTGATCATGGATGTCTATTCCCACAGTAAGGACGCGAGGGAATATCTCGACTTTCTGGCCGACCCTGATGTAATGAAGAAGACCGAAGAGTATAGGGCTATTCTCCGTAAAGAAGCCACCCGCTATGCCAAAAGGGCATTCCGCCCGCGCATATCGCGTCTGCGCTCTACTCTTAAACGCTTCCGCTCGCTCGAACCGGGCGATGATGCAGTGGCCGAACTGATGGTTGACACTCTGCTGGCTCTGATAGGCAACGGCGCGCAGACATGGCTCCTTGACACTCTTTACACAAATATCGACAAATTCATGGCCGAGGTGATGGACTTTCTGCAGGAGCGCGACATGGTGCAGGACTATGTGCCGCGCATACTGAAAATGCGGCGCTATATAAGCGACTACCGTCATACAGTCAACCCGCTCCGGAAGATTGTCGACAGCAATCTTTCCAAAGCGGGCGCAGATCTGAGTCAGCATGATCTTGATGCGTGAGAGGCAGCTTTAACAGCCTCTGACAGGTGCCTCTGACAGGTGTGGCCTCAGTCGAGTTTTATCTCGGCTTCCGACATCTCGTCATATTCTTCCCATGAAGGGTCATTCTCTGTATAGATGGTCAAGGGAAGCAGGGGAAACGATTCAAGAGCCTCGTTGAGTTTGCGGCCGAAGATGTGGGTGCTCAGAGTGTAGAAAATCCAGTCGCGCTGACTGTCGCCGGTAAAGATGCCGGTGAGCACAGCCACCGGATCTTTGTGAAACTCCTTCTGCAGAGCCTCCTGGACCTCCTCCATAAGGGTTGAAGTCTCCTTGTCAGGCATACCTTTGGCATCGCCCTCATATTTCCAGCTGACTTCCACGCGGATGTTGAAGCGCGGATTGGAGCGGAATTTTTCTACGTCTTTGCGGCCCGTGACGAGAATCAGTTTGCCTGATTCGCTTTCAGTGGGAGCCGTCCACCAGGTTCCATTTTCCATAAATCGACAGTTTGGTTCAGATAATGCGTTGCTCATATATTATATATGGATACAACGCTTCGGCAAAGATACAAAAAATCAGGGGATCACAAAAAATAGCATTTTTTGTGATCCCCTGATTTTTTTTGTGGCCGATGATCGGCTACACGTTAGCCGTGTGTACGGATTATTTCAGTGACTGAAGCAGGGCCTTGATCTTTTCTGAGCTCGGGCGCGGTGCATCGTAATCCAGAAGCTTGCCCTCGCGGTCATAGATCAGGAAGTGTGGGATTCCACGGATGTTGAGTTGTTTGGGCAGCTCACCGTCACTGTTCCAAAGCTGGTTGCCGTGCATGTTGAGTTGTCCCATCTTCTTGAGCCAGGGTTCTTTGGCGGAGTCGATTGAGATCGAGACGAAAACCACGTCTGAATTCTCGAAATCCTTTTCAAGTTCCTGAAGATACGGAACCTCTTTGCAGCACGGTCCGCACCATGAAGCCCAAAGGTCTACATAGACGAATTTTCCTTTGAATTTACTGAAATCAACCTTGTTTCCCTCGTTGTCTACGAGTGTCACTCCGGCAGGGAAAGGAGTGCCGGGTATTGTGGCGAGGCGTGCGCGGAAAATTGTTAGATAGGTCTGTGGCAGCGAGTACTGTTCGACAACGGCTTTCAGACGGGCCTCACCATTGGCAAAATCATTGGCATAGTCAAAGGAATCGATAAAGGAGCTGACAAGTAGCTCTCTGATGCGGCCTTTGATCTCCGGAGTTTTGTATATGTTGTCAAGAGCCGCGAGGCGTTCCTCCAGAGTGCCTTGGGGCAGGCTGGCGATGATAATCTGCGGTGCGGTGGGGAAAGATGCAGCCATCGGTGTGTCAAGCACTGTGGATGCGGCGGGCAGAATATCGGCTGAGCCGAAGCCGAGCTGGCGTTTGGCCCGCATGGCCATATAGTCGGCGAAGCGATAGGCGTCAGAGGCTGCGATATAGGCCTGGATACGCATGAAATCAGCCACTGCGGTAGGCAGATGGCCGAGACCGATAAGCGAATCGGCTTCTGTGATACAGCCTGTAAGCATGCTTCTGATCTGTTCAGGACTAAGGCTTTCAGCTTTTGCTCCAAGTATTTTGGAATTCTGAGTCTGTGAGGTGGTGTAGGTGTTAAGAGCCGAATTGACATTGTCAGAGAGTGATGTGGCAGTGGTGGTGCCGTCAAGAATCAGGGAGAATTCTGATGCCGGTTTATCAGCCGGAATATAGAACGGAAGTGAATACTGGGCGTTTGAGTTTGAGACAAACAGATAGTAAAGCCCGTCAGGATTGACATTGACCTGGCCTTTGGCGTTGCGGCGGCTTTCATCTGCGGTCAGTTCCACAAGTGCTTCTCTGGATGTATCGTTGACAGGACGTACGAACATTCTGAGGTCCTCAGCCGGCATGCCGACGGTCAGATCCAGAGTTGCGGCTCCGGCAGGAATGGCGGTGCACATGGCCAGAGCGATGGTGATATAAGTTGATTTCATGATGCTTAATTGGAGATACTGGGTTTATAGGTAATGTATGAAATACGGTCGGCGCAATCGGGATATGTGGCCACAGGCGCAGGGTTGGGATTGTCAGTGCGGATGTCACTGACATTATAGAAATAGAGGTTGCCGCGGCCGGTATTGTTGTCAACAGTCGCCACGATAAGAGATTCCGATCCGCTCTGGGTGCTGATGGTCATATAGGTGATTTCTTCGTTTGAAGGATAGGTGACGGCTGCCTGAGAGACCGGCGGAAAGTTATAGATGCTTTCGTTTCTGAGCATCACGAAAATCTGATTTCCTTTTGAGAAGAATCCGCGGCGGTATGTGTTCGAGCATACTATCTGTGAATTCTGGTCAGGCAGTGCAGTCGATGCGTCGGCTGTGACTACGTTTCGCGATGAGAATCTGAGGCCGTCTGTGTAGTCTCCGATGCCCACAAAAGCTGTGGAGTAGATCTGTCCGGTGGTCTTGTTGCGGGTGATGAGTGTGGCCGGATATGAAGTGGTGCCGGTAGAGCCGGAAATGCCTTCACCCTTGAAGATAGCAAGTAGTTCTTCATTGGTGAACAGCGGATAGCCGTTCTCATCTGTTTCATCAATCGTGTTTGACGATGACCATTTTGTGGGCGAATATGGGGCTGTGATTGAAAGCACGAGAGGTGACAGATTGACGTAATAAACGTCTGAAACCTGATTCAGCCCCACCTGATAGGTGTTGTTCTTGATCAGATCAAACTCCTCACCCTTGTAGAGACTGTCTTCAAAACCGAACATATACTGACTGTTCAGCGAGATATATTTCTTTGAGACATTGTCGACTATCACCGGAGTGATTCCGCTCATGAAGAACTGGTTGCCTTTGAATCCGGGCACAATGTCGTTGCATCTGATAGTCGATGAGATGACAAAGGTGTTGGGGTCCACATAGAGGCCTTCTTCAGTGGTCATAACCGCGAGTCTGCTTGTCTGCACCGGGCCGCTGCCGCCCCAGGCATACCACTGGATGATCTGCGCTCCGATAAGCGAAGAGCTGCTGAGGTTGGGGTTTACGCGCTGCAGACAGTTCTCCATGATTGTCTGCTCCTGGCCGGCCTCGATCTCCTCGCGTGTCAGGTCTTTGATAAACACGAGATTGCCTTCGCCGGCGGCATTGTTGGAGAGAATCATGTAGCCCTGTTCGAATGTGCGGTTGATATTGATCTCATAGTCCTGCACGAGGCCTACTTCTCCGTCAGAGACCACGAGGTGGGCGTAGTAGCTGCCTCCCTGCGGGAAGAAGTATCTGAGCGTCTTGTCATTTGTGACAAATTCCATCGGTCCTTTCACGCGGTTGTTGAATGTGCCGATGCTCCATTCATAGCTCAGTTCGCCGGTGCCGTCATAGCGGATATCCGGCGTGATGACGCAGTCCTCGCCGTAGTTGAAGCTGTAGACCGGCATCTCCTCGTCGCCGGGCACGGTGACCGAGAGCCCCGGAAGCGGATTCCCGCCGTAGGATGAGCTGTCGTCGATACATGAGGTGGCTGTCACCGCCAGCATGGCGACAAAGGTGGGGAATAAATATGATTTTTTTATCATGATTCTTTACTTGCTTTGTTGTTTGGTCTCTTGTTTTACCATTCGGGGATAGAGTATGGCCAGCCGATTTCAGGATGATCGCGGTAGAGCGGAATGCAGACATAATTCTTGATGAATGCGCTGTACATGGCCAGAGGGCCTTGCACATACGCGGCATCGACGAAATAGTCTCCATACTTGTCAATCATTTCGTTGAAAAGATTGATGTCGGCCTTCGGGGCGTACTCATAGAAATACTGGAAGAAAAGCTGGGCGTTTTCAAACGTATATTCCGGCATTGGGGAGGTACTTGAGACTGACCACCATTCAGGCCGTACTTCCGGACGGATGTCGGAATAGGTGATGGTGAAGGAGTTCTCTCCGACTGACCGCAGGTCATCGTTTTCGCCTATGGTGAGCACAAGCGTTTTGGCCGATGTCAGTATCTCAGGATCGATGTCGCGGAGCAGATTGACCTTTACGGTGCCGCTTACAGCGTTTGCCGCGATGATGTTGTCGGTGATAGTGTAGTTCACACCTTCGGTCATGGTCGATTTGTCAGCTATGACCTCGATGTTGATAGTGCGGTCATAGTCCTTAGGCATGCCCATGAGCGTGACGGGGATCTCGATGGTGTGGACTGTGGCTATGTCAAAGTTGAAGGCATATTCGATCTCGTCGGCCAGATCGTTTTTCGAATCGCGGTATTCGAAAAAGACCGAGTCTTTCTGAGAGACATCATAGAGTTTGTAGTCATCCTCCGTACAGGCTGAAGCGGCCGTCGCCAGACCTGTGATCAGAAGGATGTTTTTTATAGACTTGAATTCCATATGTGATTTTTCTGAGTTTTTTTGTGGGGACGGTGTTAGTTTTTGTAATCGGGACGATATTCAAACTCTTCATCTGGGATGGGGAGCACATAAATATTGTCACTTGCGGGAATGACGCGGCTCTCTACGTTGGAGATGATGTCACGGCCAAGACGCTTCATGTTGAACCATTGCTGGCCCTCGCAGAAAAGTTCTTTGTGGAATTCATTGTAGATCCGCTCGGCAGTGAGGGTCTCTGTGTCGGGCAGCGGAGTGAGGCCGCGCGACGAGATTTCATCGTTGAAATATTTCAGAGCCTTTGAATAGTTGCTTTCCAGAAGTGCATCGGCTGCGATGAGATACATCTCGGCGCTGTGGATAAGGCTGATGCCGGTGATCAGGTTTGGACGGGCCTGCACGTTGCTGTTCTCGATGGTCAGATAGTCGACCATCTTGAGGCAGTAGGCCACACCGTTGCCCTGGCGGAACTGATTCTTGCGGTAGTCCTGGCTTGTCGACTCGGTGTCGGCCGAATAGACTGCCGACCATGACTGCAGATAGTTGGTTCCGCTGATGTCGTCAAACGGATTGTATGACTTGTTGGTCTCGTAGGAGTAGAGATAATCTGTGGCGGTGCTCAGATATTTGGTTGAGTAGAGGCCGAAAATAGTTTCTTTGGGAGAGAGCACTCCTGCCACGTAGTTCTGGACCTCGGTCACATCTACCAGCGGGAAACGCCCGCTGCCTATGACGGCTTCGGCATATTCGGCAGCCTTGCCGTAGTCGCCCATATACCAGTAGACGCGGGCGAGCAGTGCCTGCACTGCATAGAGGTTGAGGTGTGTCTCGCGCCAGTTAAGGAAACGGTCATAATTCTCGTTGTCACGCGGATAGACCATCACTTCCTTCTCCTTGAGCAGACTTTCGGCCTCTGTGAGATCGGCGATGATGAAGTCATAGCATTCGCCTACGGTCGAAAACGGTTTCACTGAGAAATTGAACGTCTTGACGTAGGGGATACCCTGCTTGGCCGGATCAGTCGGGGCGAAGAAGCGCAGCAGGTCGAAGTGGATCATGGCGCGGATGCCCAGCAGTTCGGCTTTGTAGAAGTCATAGAGCGGGAATGCGTCAGGCGATTTTTTGTCAAGGTTTTTCAGCGCGTTGTTGGCATAGCCGATAGCCTGATAGCCTTTGGTCCACATGGCAAGAAAGCGCCCGCGGGTCACGGCGTTGCTCTTGTAGTCATATTTGCCGAGGTCGGTTCCGAATGTGTCGGTGCATTTGAGGTCCTGCGAAAGTATTTCGGCCACGCCCCATACCATATCCATGCCGTAGAGGGCGCTTTCGGTCATGTAGCCATAGACTCCGTAGATGGCATCTTCAAAGCCTTTGGCCGTTTCGAACTGGTCGTTCTCAACCTGTTCGCCTTTCGGCCTTACGTCCAGAAAATCATCGCAGGAGCTTGCGGTGAGGGCCAGGACCGAAAGTAAGGTAAGATATATTTTTTTCATTGTCGTGTCTGTGGAGGGTTAGAATGTCACACTGAGCGAGAGGTTCACGCTGCGGCTGAAGGGGTAGTTGGTGCCGCGTTCATATTTGGCGCTGGTCAGACGGAAGAGGTCTTCGGCTCCGGCGCTCACATAGAGGCGCTGCAGACCGAGGGGGGTGATCCAGTTCTGAGGCACGTTGTATTGCAGGGTGATGCTTGACAGCCAGAGCTCGTTGTCTTTCTCGATGAAGCGGTCGGTATAGTTGAATGTCGACCCGCCGTTCTGCGAGATGGCGAGATAGGGCACCCGGTCGCCGGGTTTCTTCCAGCGTTCGGTGAACGCGCGGATGTCCACGTTCTGGCGCGGGTCCACGTTCTCTACTTTGGCCATACGTGTCGAGTTGTACATGTCGCCGCCGAAACGATAGGAGAAGTTGAGGTTCATCGAGAGGTTCTTCCAGGTCACCAGCGATGAGAATGTTCCCTGGAGGGTCGGGTTGGTGTCACCGCAGGCTACCTGGTCGGCTGTGTCATATTCATAGGTATATGAGCCGTCTTTCTTGATGAAGATTTCTTTGCCTGAGGCGGGGTCGATACCGGCGGAGCGCACGGCATAGATGGCTGTGGGTGATTCGCCTTCGCGGAACTGCAGGCGGGGGGCCACTTCGTCGTTGACCTGCGAGTTGTTCTCGTTCTTGCGCTTGAGCGCGTCAGAGATGTTCAGGATGGTGGTCTTGGAGTGGAGGCCGTTGACCGAGAGGTTCCAGCTCCAGTCGCGTGTCTGGATGATCTTGCCCCAGAGAGAGAATTCTATACCGTTGCTGCGCTGCTTGCCGAAGTTGTTCTTGACAGAGTTTGCGCCTGATGACGGCGGTAGGCTGACATCGATGAGCATGTCGTCGGTAGTCTCGCGGTAGTAGTCGAAGTTGATGTTCACGCGGTCGCCGAAGAGCGATGAATTCAGACCCACGTTGAACTTCTTGGTTGTCTGCCATGTAAGGTCGGGGTTGGCCATGCCCATCGGAATGGCGCCTACGCCCGCATAGTGAAGATAGTTGACCGAATAGAAGTAGGTCGAGATAGCCTGATATGAGTCGAACTTGACACTGCCGGTGTAGCCGTAGCTTCCGCGCAGGCGAAGGAGATCAACGAATCCGAGATCGCGGATGAAGCTCTCGTTGTGGAGGTTATAGCCGAGACCTGCTGACCAGAACGGCGCTGTGCGCTTGTCGGCGCCGAACTTCGAGGAGCCTGACAGACGGTAGCTTCCGTCAACCACGTAGCGGTTTTTCCAGATGAAGTTGGCTGCCGCAAATCCGCCTATGCTTGTCGAGAGATCTTCGCCGCCATAGGGGAGCTGAGATGTTGAATAGGTGGTGGCATATGACAGATCGTCCATATCGTCTGAAAGGAAGCCGCTGCCGGTGAGGTAGCTGCTGGTTGTTTTGTTGCGTTTCACCTCCCAGCCGAGGTTGAGGGTGAACATGGTGCCCTGCTTGTCGAAATTGTGTATCCAGTTGCCCACAATCTTGCCGCTCCAGTTGTCAGTGCCGAGGTTGCCTAACTGATAGGAGCCTTTCTGTTCGAGCGGAGCGCTGGCAAATGAATTGGATTCCGGCGACACGAACACGTCGCTTGTGCCGCGCGAGGTAGAGTAAGTGCCCTGGGCGGTCACGTAGAGATTCGGCTTGAAATTGTAGCGCACGTCGAGCGACACGTTCTGAGTTCTGGTCTGCGTCTTGCTGAAACTGCTCAGCGACGCCTCATAGAGAGGATTGCGCTTGCTGTAGGAGAGCTGTTTCAGAAGGTTGCCCCGTTCGTCATAAGGCGAGTCATAGGGATTGGCGGAGATATAGTCAGAGAACGATCCGTATTTCGAATTGTTGGTCTGCAGGCTGGTGTGGTCTGCGCGCAGAGTCACGATCAGTTTGTCCTGCACGCGATAGCTCAGATAGAGGTTCATTCCGTAGCGGTTGCGCCCGTCGTCTTTCATCACGCCGTTGATGCTCTGGTAGTCGGCCGTGATGTTGTAGTCGAGGCTTGAGCCGCGGCCCGACACCGAGAGAGAGTGGGTGTGGGAGAAGCTGTTGCGCACAGGCTTGGATATCCAGTCTATGTCGCGGCCTCCGCTGATGATTGCCAGCTTGTCGAAATAGCTCTGGTCAAGCGAGCCGTCGGTTGCATCATAAAGGCCGGCTATGCGTTCGAGCTCAAGCTTCTGGCCGGCGTTGCAGAGATCATAGCTGCTGAGGTCGGCGAAACTCATCTGGGGGGTGAATGTGTAGCGGACGCGCACGGGTGCCTGGGTCACTCGTTTGCGCTCGATGATGATCACGCCGTTGGCGGCGTTCTCGCCGTAGAGAGCTGTGGCCGATGCGTCTTTTAGGATGTCCACGCGCTCTATGTCCTGGATATTCATGTCATAGAGGGCCTGGAGCGTGCTCTCCACACCGTCAATGACGATCAGCGGCGAGTTCAGACCCACTTCGTTGTTGGTGGCAAGCGACGTGGTGCTGCGGATCACAAGATCGGGGATGTTGTTGGGGTTTGAGCCCATTGAATTGTTCTGGGTGATGTTAAGACCCGCGTCAAGGGTGCTGATGGCCTGGAGAATGTTGGTGGGCGACACGCTCAGAAGCTCATCGCCTGAAATGCTCTTGGCCGCACCTGTATAGGTGTTGCGCTTGCGGGTGAAGTAGCCGTTGACAACTACTTCTTCCATCATCTCAGACTCTTCCTTCATGACCACTTCCATGCTCTTGCCGAACACTGGGGCCACTTCCTGGGAAGCATAGCCGATATAAGAGAAGCGCAGTTTGGCGCCGGAGGGAACACTGAGGCTGAATTCGCCGTCAAGGTTGGTCGAAGTGCCTGTTACTATCTTGCCGCCTTTCATGACGGCGACTGTAACTCCAGGCATCGGCAGGTGCTCGGCTTCGTCAAGGACCACGCCGTTGACTGTCCCGAAGTTCTGTGCAGACGCGCTTCCGGCAGCGAAAAGCACACAGACAAGCCATACAGCCAAAGTCCCGATCATCCGAGTTAATCCGGAGGGATAATGGTTAACTAAGTTCATTGCTTTTTGTTAAGAAGTGTAAAACTGATTGGGCGTTATATCAAAATGTTACTGTTTTACTCGCTTTGCGATAAATTTGATCTGTTTTAACAGACCTCAAAGATATGTATTTTATCATTAAGTAGCAAAATGTCAGTTTGTTTATTGAAATTTTAATTAAAGTGAAAATTAGTAGTGGCGGGTATTATCGCATTGTCGCTTAGATGTTTATCTTTGTAGACGGTGTAATTTGTATTAATAAATATTAACTATTTGTGCCGGTAAAACCTTGCCGCTTTGAATTTTGTTTACAAAATATGACGTTTCACCAGTTTCGACATAGCTCCGGATGGAAATTCAACCGGAGGTTGCTGCGCTTTCTGCTGTGGCGCCGCAGACATGTTTCCGACACGGCTTTTCTCTTCATAGTCGCCACGGTCACAGGTCTGCTTGCCGGAGCGGGGGCTTTTGTGCTGAAACGGCTGGTGGCCGGAGTCTCCGGACTCCTGGTGGCCGGGTTGCACAGCATGTCGGCCAACTGGGTTCTGCTGATCATTCCTTTGGCCGGAATACTGCTGACAGGTGTCTTCTGCCGCTATGTGATTCGCATGAAACTGGCCCACGGGGTCAGGCAGCTGATGAAAAATCTGTCTGAAAAAATCTACCGTCTGCGGGCCGCACTGACAGTCACTCCCATCCTTGCGAGCACCATCACCCTCGGATTCGGCGGTTCGGCCGGCTCGGAAGGGCCTATCGCCTATGCCGGAGCCGCTATCGGAAGTAACCTTGGGCGCGTCATGCGCTTTTCGCCGCGGATGATGATGGTGATTGTGGGCTGCGGTGCCGGAGCGGGCATCGCAGGCATCTTTAAGTCGCCGCTCGGAGGAGTGCTGTTCACTCTTGAGGTGCTGAGACTGCCGCTGTCCACAGTCTCGGTGCTGGTACTCGTGGTCTCATGCATCACAGCCGGCATGACGGCCTACATGCTGTCGGGCTGCACTCTCGATATTCCCTTTGCCCAGGGGACAGGCTTTGATTCCTCGCTGCTTCCTTATGTACTTTGTCTTGGCCTGTTCTGCGGAGCTTATTCATTGTATTACAGTCATGTGATGAAATCCGTCGGAACAATCCTATATCGCATTTCAAGCCCGTGGGCCAGAAATCTGGCCGGAGGCGCCATTCTCGCGCTGCTCGTGTTTCTGTTTCCGGTCCTCTATGGCGAAGGCTACGGGACGGTGGGGAAGGTAATCAACGGAGACTTCTCCACTCTTCTCAATGACAGCCTTTTTGCCGGATGTGGCGGACAGTGGAGTCTGGTGCTCTTTACCGGCGGAGCTCTCCTTGTGAAATGCTTCGCCACATCAGCCACAAACAATGGCGGAGGTGTCAGCGGCGACTTCGCGCCCACGCTCTTTGCCGGCTGCATGGGTGGATTCTTCTTTGCCTCGTTGCTTAACGGCCTCTTCGGCCTGCATCTGCCGGAGGCCTCCTTCGCCTACTTTGCTATGGCCGGAGTGATGGCCGGAGCCATCAGAGCGCCCTTGATGGCCATCTTTCTGACATGCGAGATGGGAGCGGCCTATTCTTACTTCCTGCCCCTGATGATTACGGCCACTGTCTCTTTCGGAGTAGTCAGGCTATTCACCGCTGACAGCTTCTTCTCACGCCACAGCGACCGCAACAACGGCCTGGTGGCAAGGCTGAGAGATCTTCGCAAGGGTTAATTAATGTAAAAATGCCGATTGCGGTTGGCCGACACCCCGATTCTGCGTAATTTTGCAGGAATTTAACAAAATAATCACACCTCATCACAACTTCTGCAAATGTTGGATTTTATAGTCTGGAATGCCGATCCCTTTCTGTTTCATATCGGAAACTTCGGAATCCGCTGGTACAGCCTGGCCTTCATGGTCGGCTTCCTCGTCGGCTACGAGATAGAAGCCCGTATCTACAAGCATGAGGGAGCGCCTGAAAAGTGGCTCAGCCTCCTGCTGCTATGGACCATAGCCGGCACCATAATCGGCGCCCGCCTCGGCCATGTGTTCTTCTATCAGTGGGACCTCTACAGGCAGGACCCCATCAGCATTCTCTATGTCTGGGAAGGCGGACTTGCAAGCCACGGCGGCACCATCGGGATTGTGCTCTGCATCATCATGTACTCCATCTTCACAACGAAGCGCAGCCCCCTCTGGGCCTTTGACCGCCTGGTGATACCGATTGCGCTTGTGGGAGGACTCATACGCCTGGGCAACCTGATGAACTCCGAAATTTTCGGCCACTCCACAGACCTCCCCTGGGGCTTCATGTTTGTGCGCTCCGCCGAGTGGCACCAGCTCTATTACGGCCAGGCCTGCCACCCGACGCAGATCTACGAGGCTCTGTGCTATTTCGCACTCTTCGGCCTGCTGATGTGGATGTACTGGAAAAAGAATGCCGAAGAGCGTCCGGGACTCATCTTTGGAGTCTTCTTCATCGGCATCTTCCTGCCACGCTTCCTCATAGAATTCATAAAGAATCCCCAGGTCGAGTTCGAGCAGACAATGGTGCTCAACATGGGCCAGCTCCTCAGCATACCCTTCATACTCCTTGGCGTCGGACTGATTGTCTACGCCATGATGCGGCCCCGCCAACAGCTGACTTTCCCGAACCGCTTTGCTGATGCCGATGGGGATCAGCCTGCAAAAAAACGTCGCTGAGACCTCTCCGTTAAGAGGAAAATCACTAAATTTGCACTCCATCAAACGCATTCTAAACCGATCATACACGATGATAGACAAAATAAATCAGCTAAAGGCTGAAATCGAGGCTCTTGAAGCCAAGACTCCCCAGGATGTGGAAGCCCTCCGCATCAAGTATCTCAGCAAAAAGGGTGCCGTGTCGGAACTCATGGCCGATTTCCGCAACGTGCCCGCTGAACAGAAACGTGAGCTCGGACAGAAACTCAACGAGCTCAAAAATCTTGCCACTGACCGCCTAAACGCTCTCCGCGAGGCGCTTGAGACCGCTGACAATACAGCCGCTGACATCGACCTCTCGCGCACAGCGGCCCCGATGCCCCTCGGAACCCGCCATCCGCTCTCGCTTGTCCGCAACGAAATCGTCTCGATCTTCTCGCGTCTCGGCTTCACCATTGCCGAAGGTCCGGAAATCGAAGATGACTGGCACGTGTTCTCTTCGCTCAACTTTGCCGAAGACCATCCCGCACGTGACATGCAGGACACTTTCTTCATCCAGCGCAACCCCGACGTGCTCCTGCGCACCCACACCTCATCCGTGCAGAGCCGCGTGATGGAAAAGACCCAGCCGCCAATCCGCATCATCTGTCCCGGACGTGTCTACCGCAACGAAGCCATCTCGGCCCGCGCCCACTGCTTCTTCCATCAGGTGGAGGCTCTCTACGTTGACAAAAACGTCTCTTTCGCCGACCTGCGCCAGACTCTGCTCTACTTTGCCCGCGAAATGTTCGGACCTGAAACCAAGATCCGCCTGCGTCCGAGCTACTTCCCTTTCACTGAACCCTCTGCCGAAATGGACATCTCCTGCAACCTCTGTGGCGGAAAGGGTTGCTCGTTCTGCAAACACACCGGCTGGGTCGAGATTCTCGGCTGCGGCATGGTCGATCCAAATGTGCTTGAAGCCTGCGGCATAGACTCCAAAGTTTACTCCGGCTTCGCCCTCGGCATGGGTGTCGAACGAATCACCAACCTGAAATATCAGGTCAAAGACCTGCGCATGTTCTCTGAAAATGACGTACGCTTCCTTGAGCAGTTCCAGGCTGCGCACTGAGAAGACGTTTTTCAGACATATTCCTGACATACTTCCAAAACCAAACAGTCTCTGATGACCGTCAAGGAACGCTATTCAAAAGTGCTCGAACTCTTTGCCTCGGCGATGCCTGTCGCCGAGACAGAGTTGCATTATGAAAACCCGTTTCAGCTGCTTGTGGCCGTGATTCTTTCGGCTCAGTGCACCGACAAGCGGGTCAACCTGATCACCCCGGCGCTTTTCGAGGCCTATCCGACACCTCAGGCCCTGGCTGCGGCCACACAGGAAGAGATATTCGAATACATCAGATCCTGCTCCTATCCAAACAACAAGAGCCGTTCGCTCAGCGGTATGGCCAGGCGGCTTGTCGAAGATTTCGGCGGCGAGGTGCCCTCGGATCTTGACTCGCTAACAAGTCTTCCGGGAGTAGGGCGAAAGACCGCCAATGTGATCCTCTCGGTGATTTTCGACCGCCCGACAATGGCGGTTGACACCCACGTGTTCCGCGTCAGCGAGCGCATAGGCCTGACCACCGGCAGCAAGACTCCGCTTGCCACCGAAAAGGCTCTTGTGAAATATATCCCTGAGGAACTGATACCGAAGGCCCATCATTGGCTTATACTTCACGGACGCTACGTCTGCAAGGCACGTCGTCCGGACTGTCTTAACTGTTTTCTGACATCAGTCTGTCGTTTTTATTCAAAAAATGGTTGAGTCGACATTCTTATTTATAATAGAGATTCTCGGCACGCTGGCTTTCGGAGTCAGCGGTGTCCGTCTTGCCGCAAAAAAGCATTTCGACTGGTTCGGCGCCTATACGCTCGGCGTGATCACCGCCATAGGTGGCGGTACGGTGCGCGATGTGCTTCTGGACATCCCTGTGTTCTGGATGCAGACATGGCTCTATCTCGCTGTTACGGGCGTTTCGTTTCTGATTGTGCTTGCCTTTACAAAGGTGCTCACTTCAGATTCCAAATCGCTTTTCATGTTTGATGCCGTCGGGCTTACGCTTTTCGTGATCACCGGCATTGAGAAGACCCTCGCCATAGGCTATCCGATGTGGGTGGCGATAATAATGGGCATGATCACCGGTTCGTTCGGCAGTATTCTGCGCGACGTGCTTCTCAACGAGGAACCTCTCTTTTTTCGCAAAGACATTTATGCCACAGCCTGCCTGGCAGGTGGCGCGCTCTACTGGATGACGGCTGTGTTCGGCGGTCCGGTATGGCTTCAGCAGTCGCTGTGCGTTCTGGCCATCCTCGTGTTGCGCTGGGGTGCACTGCGTTACGGATGGCATCTGCCCGAAATGAAGGAACGCACCAGATGAAGACTCCGCATCTGCATCGGACCGATGCCGCTCAGTTCGGCAAATATCTGCTTGTCGGAGGCGGCAACACCGCCCTCACTCTCATAGTGATCATAGGGCTGAAATCTGGCCTAGGCATCAATCCGTGGGTGGCAAATGCCTGCGGCTACGTGGCCGGAATGATCAATTCTTTTCTTTGGAACAAACTCTGGGTCTTCCATTCGCACAGCCGGCGTTTCCACGGTGAGGCCCTGCGCTTCCTGATAGGCTTCGGTCTGTGTTATGCCGTGCAGTTCGCGCTGACGTGGGCCTTGACAGGGATGATGGGTGATGCCGAGTGGCAGCTTCCGGGTGGTTTTGTGATGAGTCCCTACGGCCTGGCTACCCTCATTGGCATGGGAGCCTACACCATCTGCAACTACCTCTACAACCGCCTCGTCACCTTCCACAGCTGATTTCAGCATAATCCGCATCCGGCACTGCAATGGATGTCAAAAAATAGAACAGCAATTGTCTTACAAGCAATTGCTGTTTTTTATGATATAGGTAAGCTACGATCCCATCAAGCACCCGTCTTGCGGACACCCGCAGGCCGCAGATCTGTTCGGGGCATGGTCCGGGATACGTCTTGTCGGGCTTGACTGCTGGCTGCAATCTGTATGGGGCATGTTGCGCGTGTTGAGACCGGATGGTGATGTCCGTCAGGACATCGATTTACTCGTAGCCCGTGACACCGGAGCGCAAAGCGCGAAGGTGTCACGGGTTTGCGATCCTCCCGGCATGTGGTGTCCGGCAGGACACCGGTTTACCGCTCCGGATGGGGTGTCTACGCATTATGACACTCCGTCAAGGCAGGGGGTGTATCTTTGCAGAAACTCAAAGGCGGTAAAAACTATTTGGGGAGCGGGGATAAAAAACGCAGCCCGCCTCATGGCGGGCTGCGCGTTTTGTTTATGATGAGAAACGTTCGGGCTTATTTGGCTTCGGCTTCAGTTTTAGCTGCGCTTTCGGGCTTGAGCCATTTGTCGAACCAGCGGAAGAAGAGGCGCTGCCAGAGGATGGCGTTCTGCGGCTTCAGTATCCAGTGGTTTTCATCGGGGAAGATGAGCATTTCGGCGGGGATGCCACGGAGTTTGGCAGCGTTGAAGGCCATTTCGCCCTGCGATGAGAGGATGCGGTAGTCGAATTCGCCGTGGGTCACCATGATCGGGGTGTCCCATTTGTCAACGAATCGGTGGGGTGACATTGCGAATGTGCGCTGGGCTGCGGCGTTGTCTTTCTTCCAGAATGCGCCGTAGTCATAGGCTGTGGCGGTGTCGGCAGGGCCGTTTTTGGCGCCGTCGCCCATGTCCCAGTTGGCAAACCACATTTCTTCGGTTTCGAGATACTGGGCTTCCATGTTGAAGATTCCGGCGTGGGCGAGGAAGGCGGCGAAGCGCTTTTCGTGGTTGCCGGCAAGCCAGTAGGTTGAGAAGCCGCCGTAGCTTGCGCCTGTGCAGCCGATGTGTGATTCGTCTACGTAGGGACGCTTTTTCATGAAGTCGACAGCCGCGAGGTAGTCACGCATGTTCTGGCCGGGGTAGTCGCCTGAGATCTGGGCGTTCCATTCGGTGCCGAATCCCGGCAGGCCGTGGCGGTTGGGGGCTATGACGATGTAGCCGTTGGCTGCCATGAGCGCGAGGTTCCAGCGGTAGCTCCAGAACTGGCTGACAGCCTGCTGCGGGCCGCCCTGGCAGTAGAGGAGTGCGGGATAGGTCTTGGTGCTGTCGAAATCCTGGGGATAGACGGCCCAGACGAGCATTTCCTTGCCGTCGGTGGTGGGAACCATGTTGCGCTCCACGCGGGGCATCTTGAGTGATGCGAGCAGTTCGGTGTTGACGTTGGAGATCTGTTTCACTTCTCCGCCTTTGACTGCGCATACCTCGTTGGGGGCAAGCATGGAATGGCGCAGGGTGATGAGGGTTTCTTCGTCGACGGGTGCGAGTGCGGCATAGTCACATTCGCCCTGGGCGACCACAGAGACGGTGCCGTCAAGGGCCATGTTGAAGATGGGGCAGACGCCGTCACGTGCGGCGAGGAAGTAGAGCGATCTGCTGTCGGGGTTCCAGGCGATGGCATCAGCTGTGTAGTCCCAGTTAGCAGTGAGGTCGCGTTTCTCACCGGTTGCGGTGTCGAGCAGGAAGATGCGGTTCTTGTCTGATTCGTAGCCGTCATGTTCCATCGAGAGCCATGCCACGTATTTGCCGTCAGGGGAATAGGCGGGAGCTGTGTCGTAGCCCATCATGCCTTCGGTGAGGTTGCGTGTGGTCTTGTCTTCGAGTGAATAGAGATAGAGGTCGGAGTTTGTTGAGACTGCATAGTCAACTCCGGTCTTCTTGCGTGATACGTAGATGATCGACTTGCTGTCAGGAGCCCAGGCGAATGATTCTGATCCGCCGAAGGGGCGCATCGGAGCTTCATACATGGGTTCGTCTGACATGATGTCGGCGAGGTTGCTGACTTCGTTGCCGTCAAAGTCGCCGATGAAGGGGTGGGGGATTTCGGTCATCCACTGGTCCCAGTGCTTGTACATGAGGTCGTCGATTACACGGCCGGTGGCATCGGGCAGGTCTTCATAGAGGTCCTTGGCCTCGCGCATGAACTTGATGGGGGAGATGATCATGACTTTCTTTTCGTCAGGAGAGAAAAGGAAGCCTTCCACGCCTTTTTCAAGTTTGGTCACCTGTTTGCGGGTGCTGCCGTCGGCGTTCATGACGAAGAGCTGGGGAACACCTTCTACTGCGTAGGTGAAGGCGATCTGTCTGCCTTCGTTGATCCAGACGAAATTGCTTTCCGAGCCGGCTGTGCGGGTGATGCGCTGCAGGTCGGAACCGTCGGGGTTCATGACGTAGAGGTCGGCATTGCTGCGGTTCTGCTCTACGCTTTCATATGAAATGTTGAACAATACTTTTTTTGTGGCGGGTGAAACCTGCACCGCTGATACGCGGCCGAGGGCTTCGAGGGCTTCGATGTCAAAGACTCCTGTCTCGCTCTTGTAGTCGGGCTTGTCGATGATATCGGCTTCTTTTTCGCCTGCCCCTGCGCATGCAGTAAGAGTGAGTGCGGTTGCAGCCATGACAAGAATATTTTTCATAAAAACTGTGGTCTAAGTAATTAGCGGTTGTTTGATATGCACAGACAGGCTCTTACTTTATAAGATACTGTGAGGAGATTGACTCGTGGGTGTGGACGCGACGGATGGTGTCGGCGAAGAGGCGGGCCACAGAAAGTATGGTGGCTTTCTTGCAGCTTTTGTTGAACGGAATGGAGTTGGTGAACATCATTTCGGTCAGGGCGCAGTTGTCAACGCGTTCTGATGCGGGATCAGACATGATGGCGTGAGAGCAGAGTGCGCGCACCGAGCGGGCCCCGTTGCTCATCATCAGGTCTGCTGCCTTAGTGATGGTGCCTGCTGTGTCTACCATGTCGTCGATCAGTATGACGTCTTTGTCTTTGACATCGCCGATGACTGTCATCTGGGCTACTACGTTGGCTTTGGCGCGCTGTTTGTGGCAGAGGACCAGAGGCACGTTGAGATATTTGGCGTAGCTGTTGGCACGTTTGGCTCCGCCTACGTCAGGCGATGCGATAACCAGGTTTTCAAGTTTGAGCGACTGGATATAGGGGATGAAGACCGACGAAGCGTAGAGGTGGTCTACGGGGATGTCGAAGAAGCCCTGGATCTGGTCGGCGTGGAGGTCCATTGTGATCACGCGGTCGACTCCGGCGGTTGTCAGAAGGTCAGCGACGAGTTTGGCGGCGATTGACACACGCGGTTTGTCTTTGCGGTCCTGGCGGGCCCAGCCGAAGTAAGGCATCACGGCGATGATCGAGGCTGCCGATGCGCGCTTGGCGGCGTCGATCATCAGCAGGAGTTCCATGAGGTTGTCGGTGTTGGGGAATGTGGACTGCACGAGATAGACCTCGCAGCCGCGGATGGATTCCTCGAAAGAAACCTCGAATTCGCCGTCGGCGAAATACTGGATGTTCATCTTGCCGAGTTCGCAGCCTAAATCGCGGCAGATTTCCTCAGCCATGTAGTGAGACTTAGTCCCTGAAAAAACTTTGATTGGTGGAAGGGAATCAATCATGGTTTATGTGATAATGATGAGTTTGGGTGCAAAATTACAAAAATTCCCTCGGCCATAGTGTTAAATGCGAGGGAATTTTTTGTTCTGGTGTTATACTTTGATGCCGTGCATCAGAAGAAGCAGAGGATGAGGGCCTGGGCAGCTACCACGCGGAGGAACATGGTCAGCGGATAGACAGTCGAGTAGGCCACGGCGGGAGCGTCGCTACCGGTGGAATTGTTGGCATAGGCGAGTGCAGGGGGATCGGTGCAGCCGCCGGAAACAAGACCCATGATGGTGAGGTAGTTGATCTTGTAGACTCCGCGGGCGATGATGCCGACGATGAGCAGTGGCACGAAGGTTATTATGAAGCCCCAGATAACCCACCACATACCGGTGGTGTTGAAGACGGTGTCAGCAAAGCCGCGTCCCGACGAGATGCCGACGGAGGCGAGGAAGAGACAGATGCCGAGTTCGCGCATGAGCAGCGATGCCGACGAGGAGGTGTAGGTGACGAGTTTGAATTTGTAGCCGAAGCGGCTGAGAAGGATGGCTACCACGAGCGGTCCGCCTGCCAGACCGAGTTTCATGCCGAAGCCTACGTTGATCGAGCCGATGATTATGCCGAAGAGTATGCCGACAAAGATGGTGATGAGGTTTGGCTGGTTGAGGCGCTTCATTGAGTTGCCGAGGCGCACACCGAGACGCTCGATGTCATTGAGGTCGCCGACAACTACGAGGCGGTCGCCCATCTGCAGGCGGAGGTTGGGCGATGCGAGCAGGTCGACGCCGGCACGGTTGACGCGGGTGCAGTTGAGGCTGTAGGCGGTGTGGAGGCGCAGGTCGCCGAGGGGCACACCGTTGTATTTGCTTTGGGTGACTACGATGCGGCGTGAGTAGACCTGGCTCTGGACTTCTTCCCAGTCCATTTCGATCTCATGGCCGATTACGCCCTGGAATTTCATTTCATCGGCCGGGCCGATGACAACGAAGATCTTGTCGCCGACGTGGAGTTCTGTCTTGGAGGTGGGGATGATCACTTTTCCGTCGGCTCCCATCAGTCGTGAAACCACGAAGTCGCAGTCGAGGATCTGGTGGAGTTCATAGAGGGTTTTGCCGTCAATGAGCTTGTTGGTCACTTCGAATGACAGTATGAGCGGTTTTTGCTGGCTGCTTTCTATTTCGTCTTCGATGGCTTTGATCTCATCTTCGGTGCGGATTTTGAAGATGGCTTTGACAATGAGCATCGAGAGGATGATGCCGATTACACCCAGGGGGTAGGCGGCGGCATAGCCCATAGCCATGATGTTGATGGCTTCGGTCGAGCCGGCAGTCTGCTGAGCGGCTGCAAGACCAGGGGTGTTGGTCACGGCTCCTGACATGACGCCTACGAGGGCTTCGATGCCTGTGTTGCCGTCAATGTAAAAGATGGAGAGCACGATAGCGACATTGAGCGCTATGATCAGCACTGCGAGTCCGTTGAGCAATACGCCGCCTTTCTTGAATGACGAGAAGAAGCCGGGGCCTACCTGGATGCCGATGGCGAAGATGAAGAGGATGAGGCCGAATTCACGGACGAATTTCAGGACTTCGGGGTTGACGATGTAGCCGAAGTGGCCCATGATGATTCCCACGAACAGTACAAAGGTGACCCCAAGTGAGATTCCTCCGATTTTCAGTTTGCCGAGGAAAATGCCGGCCGCGATGACAAACGAGTAGAGCACAAGGGTGCTCGCAAGTTCCGTGTGTCCCGGACCGATCAGATCAATTAACCATTCCATTTGATTGAGATACGAAATTGTTATAGGAAATTTAGAGAATGTTTCAATCTTTTTCACCTGACCACGCCGCGTCTCGAAGAGGGATCTGAAGCCTATTGGAGACCGCTCCGGATACATCCAGGCAGGAGGTGCGGTTTTGAGAGTGCAAAGGTACGATTTTTTTACTTTTTTTAAACAATGCGGAGGCTATAAATTTCGGGTATCCGTGGAAATATTTCTGACGGTGTTTCAGTCTGTTTCGCTGTTGCCGGCTGCGACGGTCTGTGAAGTCTCAAGTTCCTTTTTTGCGATGGTGGACCGGAAGGAGCGGTAGAGCAGGACCGAGGCTACGATCAGGGCAAGCGAGAAGCTGTAGTAGACGCCGACATTTTTCATCGACAGCCCTTTGGCGAGCAGAAGGAGGAAGGGGATGCCGATGACTATGTAGCTGGTGAGGGAGATCCAGAGCAGGGGCTTGACATTGGATGTGCCGCGGAGTGCGTTGGCATAGGTGAGCTGGATGGCGTCGCCATACTGGTAGAGGATCAGCGGGGCGATGAGGAGCAGGGCGGCGGCGGTTACTTCCGGGTCGGGGGTGAAGATGCGGATCAGGTCGGAGCCTCCGATGAGGAAGATGGCGGAGGCGATGGTGCTAAGGAGCAGATTCAGATGGAGTCCAGCTGAGGTGATGCGGCGGATGCCGTTGGTGTCACGCAGTCCGGTGTAGTTGGCTACGCGTATGGAGGTGGCTATGCCGAAACTCATGTAGGTCATGAATCCGAGCTGTGAGATGGTGTTGACTACCTGGTAGGAAGCAAGCTGTATTTTTCCGAACCAGCCTGAGACGATGGCTCCGAATGACCAAAGGAAGCATTCCACTCCGCTCTGTATCATGACTGGGTAGGATGTCAGCCATACGTGGCGGCGGATGGCGGCGGTTTCGGGCGAGGGGGTGCGGAGTCCGTTTCTGTAGACTCTGTATCGCTTCGATGTCAAGAATGCTGTCAGTATTCCGACGGTGGCCATGCAGCGGGCTGTCAGGGTGCTGATTCCGGCTCCTGCCAGGCCGAGTTCGGGGCACCCGAAGCGTCCGCCGATGAGCAGGTAGTTGCCTATGATGTTGATTATGTTGGCGCCGAGGATCATCCACATCGGTGTGGCGGTGTCTGTGGTGCCGTTTGCAGTCTGCTGGCAGCAGTTGAATATGGCCATAGGGAGTAGTGTGGCCAGTATTATGAGGTAATATTGCCTGATCAGCGGCATTAGTTCTTCCGGCTGTCCGAAGCGGTCGAGGAAGAAATAGAGTGTGCCCATTATGGCTGTGAATCCGATCGAGACGATCGAGTTTATCTGGAGTCCGGCGCGGAGTGTGGCTCCGACCCGGTCATGCTGCCGGCGGCTGTAGAGGGCTCCGATTATGGGTGTCATTCCGGAGGCGAAGCCGAGCTGCATGACTATGGCTATCATGAATAGGCTGTTGACAAAGGCTGCTGCGGCGAGTTCTTCTGTGCCGTAGGCTCCGACCATCATGGTGTCGGCGAAGCTGACTACGATGATTCCGACCTGAGTGACGAGGACGGGCATTCCGAGTCGCCACAGGCTTTTGTATTCGGGCTTATATGCTTTCCAGAAACCGGCTTTTCCGGTCAGGGTGCTTGCTTTCATAGGTGTCGGTGCTTTCGATGGTGATTTTAAAGCAGGCCGCAAGACAGGGTTGAAATCTGCTTGCGGCCTGGTTCTGATGGAGGTTATGCTGTGCGGTCCGCTTTAGTTCGGGGAAGCGGATGCCGGCAATGGATGTCTGTTATGCTTCCTGGGCGATGGTCTTGAATTCGTCGAGGCTGACGGTTTTCTTGTCGAGGGTGACAGCCTTTTCGATTGCATCGTAAAGTTTGGAGGTGAGCACCTGCTGGATAAGCTGCTGGCGGATTTCTGATTTTTCGAGCTGCTCTTTGGCGTAGCGGGTGATGATCTCGTCGTCGATTCCGGCCATGCCGTACTGTGCGAACTGGCGGGCAGTGAGGAATTTGGCTGTCTGGAGCACTTCGTCTTCCTCAACCTTGATCTCAAGGGCCTTGAGGAGGTTGTTTTCGATGATTTCGTGTTTGATGCCGTTTTCCTGAGCTTTGAATGCTTCATCGGCGTTTTCGGCGTCAGCGAAGAAGAGTTTCTTGATGGTTTCGGCGGGGAGTGTCATTGACTCGCCGTATTTTTCCATCATGGCTTTGTCGAACTGGTTGCGGAAGAGGATGTGGCTGTTCTGGCTGAGTTCGCCGGCGATCATTTCCTTGATGGCTGCGCGGTATTCCTCTTCGTTGTGTACTTTGTCTTCGCCGAATACCATCTTGTAGTATTCTTCGCCGAGTTCGGCGGGAACGCTTACGATGATTTCTGAGATGGTCATCTCGAAGTCGCTTGTGATGTCAGATGCGATGGCTTTGTCGACGTGGAGCATTGATGCGAGTTCGCCTGCATCGCCTCCGGCTGCCTTGTTGGGGTTGAATACCACTTTGTCGCCGGGCTTTTTGCCGTTGAATTTGGCTGCTTCTTCCTTGTCTTTGAAGTAGAGGGGGAAGACGATGCCGTCGGTTACCTGGATGGCACCTTCGTTCTGGTTGACAGTTCCGTCTTCGGCGAGCTGCATGAGGGTGCCTTTTACAACGCCGTCTTCAGTCATTTCCTGGCCGGGTTCCTGCTTGCCGAAGCGTTTGCGGAGGTTTTTGTCCTGCTCATCGATCATTTCTTCGGTAACTTCGATTTCGTAGTAGGGATAGTGGTCGTCGCTGCCGGGCTTGATGTCGAGCTGGGGGATGAGGGCCAGGTCATATTTGAATTCCTGATCGCCGTCCTCGAAAGCTTCTTTCACTTCTACGGGTACGGGATGACCCATTACGGGGAGATTGTTTTCAGTGATGTAGTCGACCACTGCACGGTAAACGGTGTCGTTGATGACGTCGCTGGTCATCTGCTTGCCGAAACGGCGTTTGAGTTCTCCGAAGGGAACGTGGCCTTTGCGGAAGCCGGGGAGCACGTGGGTGCGGCCGATTTCCTTGAGTTTTTTTGTGACCTCGTCCTTATAGTCGTTTTCTTCGATCGCCACGGTAAGACGTACGTCTACGGGTGAAATCTCTTCCTTGGTAATTTTCATTTCCTATTTATCTGTTTTATTAGTGTTTACGTCTGATGATTGTTTTTCGCCGGGGGGCTGCCGTTGCAGATTCGCCCGCGCGCGTTGAATCAGCGTGCAAAATTAACAAAAAAATCCCAAATCGCAAAACTTTGCCGTCCGTCTGCTTTATAGCAGGGCCGGCTTTAGCGATTGTTTTTTAACAGCTTCTAAGCGGTTGTCTTTAAACGACCTCTAATTCTCTCTTTGGGCGAGGCCGGTTGAGGTGTGGCTTTTTCGGGGTGCTCAGTCCGGTGGTTCAGAGCAGCATGGGGTCAAATTCGTCGGCCGGAATCGGTTCCGGGGCTTTCAGGGCGTGAATTATGTTTCTGAGGTGTTCAATGTAGCCGGTGATCATTGCGGCTGTCGAGGCCGGGGTGAGGCGGAAGAGTGTGCCGAGATCCGAATTGGTGTGGCTTTTTTTGAAGGTGCGTATGGTGTTGAGGATTTCTTTGGCTTCGTCAAGTGCTTCCTGTCGGTGTCCGGTGCGCACGAGGCTCATCAGGTAGGGGTAGGTGAGTGCCGGGAGGTAGGGCCATTTCATTTTGATGAATTTGTCGCGGTAGACTCTGATGACGTCGTCGAAGCGGAGGGCGAAGTAGGTTATCTCGATCAGGAATGGGATTTCTTCCTGGAATCCTTTGATTTCGTCATAGATGAGGCAGACGGTGGCGGCGGATGCGAACTGGCCGTGGACCACGTGGTTGCGGGCCCACTCTACGGTGTCTTTTTCACTCAGGAGGTCGGAGGCAATGAGGCTGCGCACGTAGGGGGCGGCTTTCTCGCGGTCGAGTACGAGGAGCACGTCGATGGCAAGACGCGAGTCGAGGTGCTGTCCGATGTATCTGGTGAGCATTTCCACGGCTTCGGCCTGCCGGTTGGTCTCCATGAGGGCTGCTGCGAGGGTGGAGACGTCGGTGTCTTCGGCTTCGGCTGATGCAACTATGCGCCGGTAGATGGCGGTCACTGTCTCCGGGTCGCGTTCAAGTCTGTAGAGCGATGCGCCTTTGATGCGCAGGCCCATCATTGATTCGGGGTTTATGGCGAGGGCGTATTCGGCTGACGAGAGGGCTCCTTCATAGTCGTCGTTGTTGATCTGGACTGTGGCGAGTCTTAGCCAGAAGTCGAGGTTGAAGGGTTCGAGCATGGTCAGTTCCTCGAAGAGTCTTGCGGCTGCCGGCAGGTCGTTGTTTTCCTCCAGATGGTCGGCGAATTCATAGAGGAAGGTCTGCGGATAGGAGCATTTTGACTGGATGCGGTCTTTGTTCTGCATCAGCCATGATTCGAGACGCAGTTCCATTGCGTAGTCTGTGAATTGTATGATGCCTTCGTCATCGAAGTCGTCGGTATCGTCGAGTATTTTTTCGAGGGCGCTGATCACTTCTTCGTCTCCGAGTTCGAGATTGGCGTTGCTGGCGCGGAGATCAAGGAGCCGGTTGAGGACGCCACCTGTGCCGACGCGTCTGTTGAGCTCGGAGGTTGCTTCTACGTCGCCGAACGAGTAGTAGAGCCAGGCGCGGCGCGTGGCCAGTGCTTCGCTCTTGGGGTAGTGGATGGCTCCGTAGAGAAGTACTTCCATCTTGACGATGTAGTTGTCGTAGTCCGAGGCGTAGTCGAAGATCTCGACGAGGTCGTTTTCATCGAAAAAGGCTTCGGTGTTGCCTCGGCGGACTACTTCTGATTCGAATTCTTCGTAGAGGTCCCGGCGGTCGTTGGGTTCGTCCATTCGGTCAGGGGTGGTTATGTCAGGAGCGTGTTTGACCCCGAAAAAGAGGTTAGACACGCTCCCGGATTGTGGTTGTCAATAGATTATTTCTGAGCTTTTTCCCAGCTGTCTTTAAGCGCTATGGTGCGGTTGAAGATGAGGTTGCCGGGGGTTGAGTCGGGGTCGAGGGTGAAGTAGCCGATGCGTTGGAACTGGAGGGGCAGGCCGGGGGCGGCGATTTCGGCCAGATAGGGCTCGACTTTGATGCCTTCCACTACTTTGAGCGAGTCGGGGTTGAGCAGTTCGCGGAAGTCGCGTTCGGTTTCGGCTCCGGGGTTCTCGACGCTGAAGAGGCGGTCGTAGAGGCGGGCTGTGGCATCGATGGCGTGTGTGGCCGATACCCAATGGAGTGTGCCTTTGACTTTGCGCTGGCTTCCGGGGAGGCCGCTGCGGCTTTCGGGGTCGTAGGTGCAGTAGATTTCCTCGATGTTGCCTTCGGTGTCTTTCTTCACGCCTGTACATTTGATAATATAGGCGCCTTTCAGACGGACTTCGCTGTCAGGGGCGAGGCGGAAGAATTTTTTCGGCGGGTTTTCCATGAAGTCGTCGCGCTCGATGTAGATTTCGCGGCTGAAGGGCATTTCATGGGTGCCGGCTTCGGGTGATTCGGGGTTGTTGTCCATCTCTACGGTTTCGGTCTGGCCTTCGGGGTAGTTGGTGATGACTACTTTGACGGGGTTGATGACGGCCATGCCGCGGGTGGCTACTTTGTTGAGATCGTCGCGCACGGCGTGTTCGAGCAGCGAGATGCTGTTGAGGGCTTCGTATTTGGTGTAGCCGATGGTGTCGATGAAGTTGCGGATGGAGCGCGGGGTGAAGCCTCGGCGGCGCAGACCGGAGATGGTCGGCATGCGGGGGTCGTCCCAGCCGGCTACGAGGCCTTCGTTGACGAGTTGCAGGAGTTTGCGCTTCGACATGACGGTGTAGGTGAGGTTCAGTCGGTTGAATTCGATCTGACGTGGGCAGTAGCTTTCGTCGGCGAGTTCTTTGACGAAGTATTCGTAGAGCGGACGGTGGACCACGAATTCAAGTGTACAGATCGAGTGGGTGACGCCTTCGAAGTAGTCGCTCTGTCCGTGGGCGAAGTCATACATCGGATAGACTTTCCAGGTTGTGCCTGTGCGGTGGTGGGGAGTCTTGATGATGCGATACATGATCGGGTCACGGAAGTGCATGTTGGGGTTGGCCATGTCGATCTTTGCGCGGAGCACACGGGCGCCTTCTTCGAATTCGCCCTGGTTCATGCGGATGAAGAGGTCGAGGTTCTCTTCTACCGAGCGGTTGCGGTAGGGGCTCTCGGTGCCGGGCTGGGTGGGGGTGCCTTTCTGGGCTGCGATTTCTTCGGAGGTCTGGTCGTCGACGTAGGCTTTGCCTTCCTTGATTAGGCGCACGGCGAGGTCGAAGAGCTGGGGGAAATAGTCGGAGGCGTAGTATTCGCGGTCGCCCCAGTCGAAGCCGAGCCAATGGATGTCTTCACGGATGGAGTCGACATATTCCACGTCCTCTTTGACGGGGTTGGTGTCGTCAAAGCGCAGGTTGCATGTGCCACCGAATTTTTCGGCGATTCCGAAGTCCATGCATATTGCCTTGGCATGGCCTATGTGGAGGTAGCCGTTTGGTTCGGGCGGGAAACGGGTGTTGAGCCGGCCGCCGTTTTTGCCGGCCTGAAGATCTTCGAGCACAAGCTGCTCTACAAAGCTGAGTCCCTTGGATTCCTGGGCTGTGGACGGGTTATTATTTTCCATTGTTCTGGCTATATTGTGAGTTTCTGTTCGATTTAAAATGCAAAGTTAGTCAGAATTTTTGTAATTGCATAAAAAAATCATGTCACATACGCTGATTCGGCTATGGACTGTAGGGGGCGTAGGGCTTGCGGGGAAACTGTGGGGCGCGGGTGGCGATGGCTGGAGGTGAGGGTTTTCATTGCGGGAGTGACGGTTGAGAGGGTTAGGGGAGCGGGGGGAGCGGGTGTGGAGATGTTGCTGATGATGCAAAGGTAATGCCGTCAGGGCCGCGTTTTGGTGCGATAATGCGGGCGAGGTGCAATTTTTTGTTATTTTCTCTTATTCCGCCTGCCGGTTCATGGTACGGTCGAGGAAGCCGAAGACTTCGGTGGAGACCTCTCCGAGTATGCCGGCTGTGGAGTTGACTCCGCATTGCACTTTGATGAAGTCGATGTAGGCCAGACTGACCGGACGGCGCGATGCCGACATGGCGTTTTCGATCTTGAAATAGTTGTAGTTCATGTCGGCATCGGGGTTTTCGGAGTCGGTGAGGCGGTCGCTGCCCATGTTGTCGGCATAGCCCCAGTCGAAAGGCTCGTTTGACCATTCGGTTGTGAAGATGGTTCTGGCTTTGAGTCTGGTGCCGCTGAGGGTGTAGCTTCCGGCACTTTGCCAAGAGGGCCAAGAGGGCATGACGGTCAGTGTGCCGGTGAGGTTTTCGCTGTCGGCCCAGGCTATCGGAGAGCCTGCGGCGGAAGGGCGGTAGTAGGTGACGGAGTAGTTGTAGAGCGTCTCAGGCTTGTCGGTTTCGCTGCCGCGCAGTTCATACCAGGTGTCGTCGGGCAGTCCGTTGCCGTTTTCGTCTTGCATCACCCAGACTATTCCGGGCTCATTGCTGGTGCGGAATGAGTTGCCGGCTATGGCGAAGTCGTAGTCGCCGCTGATGTTTCTGACGCTGTGGTCGAAACCGACGGTGATGTATCCGCCGAATGCTCCGAGTGAGACGGTCTGGTTGTTGGCGAGCCGACGCTCGGCTTCGCGGCAGGCTTCGGCGGCGGTAGTGGCGTTGATCTGATGGATGAACTGTCCGGGGGCGGGCATGAATTCATAGACAGTGACGCGGTCTGCGGAGCTTGATGCAGTGGCCGGGCGGTAGCGGTCGGCTTCGGTGGCCTGGAGGCAGTTGACGCTGACAGATGCCGCGCGGCTGGTGTTTGAGTCTGTGACTTTCAAACTTACGGTAGACAGACCCGGTGAAGAAGGCGTGTATTCGAGGACTGTGCCGTTGGCATCGGCTATCAGACGCCCGTCGATGCTCCATTCATAGCTCGTCGGGCCTATGGTGTCGCGGATGATCGGGGCGAGGCTGACGGTGCGTCCGCTGAGAACCTCGATTTCAGAGCGCGGAAAGCTTACCGACAGGTCCTGGCCGCTTGTGACGTTGATTTTCATTTCCGCAGATCCGCTTCCGTCAGAGTTGCTGACCGTCAGGCGGAGAGTGTAGGAGCCCTCCTTGTCGGCATGGAAGGTGAACACCGTGTCGGAGCTGACAGCAGTATCGTCGAGTTGCCACTCATAGGCGGCCGATTCATCGCCTCCGGTGCTGACTGCAGGAGTGATTGTAAGCTCACGGCCCACGGTGGTCTGCATCTCCGAAGGCAGAGTGACGGTTGGAATCACCATAGAAAGCACATCAATGCGTATCTCTTCACGGGCCGAACCGTTGTCGGCATCAACGCAGAAAGTGAAATAGAACACACCCTCTGTCTGTGACGAAAAACTCAGGGTCAAACCGGAAGCCACGGTCGTTCCGCGGTCGTCGACCCACTTGTAGCGCGGATTGACTGCGTTGGCCACAATGGGCGTGACCGTAAGCTGACGGCCGGTTTTGAGCTCGTAGACGCCGGATTCATTGTCAAACGAAACAGAAATCGGGCTGCGGTCAGGCGCCATCAGGTCTTTGTCGGTATTGCAGGCGAAGAGGCTGTTGAGGCAGAGGAAAGATAGGAGGAGGTAAAAAATATTTGATTTCATCGTTAATTGACGGGAATGAAAAAATGACTGCAGTGCTGTGACTGGTGATAAACTTATGATTATCGGGAAAATGCTGCCAAAAATACAAAAAAACACCGACAGGAGAAACACAAAAAGAATTAAAGGCCTTAAAGGTCGCCATTGCTACCATAAAACAATTGTCAACAATGCTTGGCTCCCAATATATAATTAAGGTGTAAAAACAAAATCGCGCAGCGAGAGAATCGCCATAGATAGAGTATTGGAGTAGTGAAAAAATCAGAGCAAGGAAGAGATAAAAATAGAGAACGAAACATGAAGATCAGTCTTGAAAAGAGGTTGAATCGAGTCAGTCAGGACTGTTGGGTGTGTGAAATAGGTTGATTGTTAGTGATTAATCACCTTGCATTGTTCCGGGAAAAGCAGCCGGCAGGAATAATGGCGGATGAATATAGTAAGAGAAATTCGTGTAAATTGCTGCGTGACAGAAGAATAGCCGCTGTCAACGAGAGGTGGAAAATAAAGTAAAAAGAAAAAAGTAAAGAAAAAGCATATTGAAAAGTCGAAAAAATTTGGAGGAATGAAAAAAGATGCTTACCTTTGTCCTCCGAAAAGCCCAGGTGGCGGAATGGTAGACGCGCTCGTTTCAGGTGCGAGTGCTGCGAGGCGTGCAGGTTCGAGTCCTGTTCTGGGCACCACAAAAGCGACTTAACAAAGTGCAAATCACTAAGTTAAGTCGCTTCTTTTATT
>Ga0137306_100130_pt1 | contig 122327 bp, 101 predicted proteins | sample Inofroosms_March_FD_97187 | JGI IMG/M metagenome (GOLD analysis project Ga0137306, IMG submission 97187) | Mouse cecal microbial communities from Vienna, Austria - N-Acetylneuraminic and N-Acetylglucosamine D2O microcosms_March | ecosystem: Host-associated > Mammals > Digestive system > Large... | reverse complement strand
ATCCAAAATTGTTATATTGTTCGGTTTTTGTTTTGTTTCTTATTGATAATAAGTGTAATAAGTGAATTTTGTGAAAATGTGGAAGAAATTATATTTAAAAGAAACAAGAAAAAAATTCTAAACAAGAGAGAATTAATATGAATTTTATATTTTTGCGCGCTGAAAAATAAGATTGTTATGGACTTTCTGACATTAATAGATTATATAGGGACATTCGCCTTTGCGATTAGTGGTATTCGTCTGGCTTCAGCGAAAAGATTTGATTGGTTCGGGGCTTATGTGGTGGGGTTTGTAACTGCGGTAGGAGGTGGAACTATCCGGGATTTGTTGTTGGACATACCTCCTTTTTGGATGTTGCAGGCTTCTTATTTGGTTGTTACGGCAGCGGCATTGGGTTTTGTCATTATATTCGGAAAATATGTGATAAGACTGAATAATACTTTTTTTATTTTCGATGCCATTGGTTTGGGATTGTTTGCTGTGGTAGGTTTGGAAAAGAGTATAGCTCATGGGTATCCGATGTGGGTGGGCTTAATTATGGGGACGCTGACCGGTGCTGCCGGTGGAGTATTGCGGGATACTTTAATAAATGAGGTGCCTTTGATTTTTCGGAAAGAGATATATGCTTTGGCCTGCGTAGTTGGGGGAATTATTTATTATCTCTGCCTCCATTTAAATTTTGATTCCACTTTAACCCAGCTTATCAGTGCGGGTTCTGTGATTTTGGTACGTATTTTTGCTGTTAAATATCATATCAGTTTGCCTAATCTGAAAGGAGAAGAGAATTAAACATTGTTTATACAGGCAGGACGAGGCCTGTGACAGATGTGCACTTCTGTCACGGGCCTCGTTTTAATAATTTTAACATAATATAAGACATAAAAAGATAACTTTCCGGTTGAGGGGGCGTAAAAGACCATGAATGATGATTGAAATGATGATTTTATTTTAGCTGTTATTTAGATTAAGATTATTTAGCACACACCACGAGGGAGAGGAAGTTTATCAACAAGCTGATTTCCGGCAAAAGTTCTTTACAGATTGGGAAGTAGTTCTATGGGTATAATTACACCACGCACATATACACCACACAGACGCACGCACATATAATAACATCTTTTCATTAATCCCGCTATTTCCTCTGCAAAAAGAAACCCGGAGATGTCTCCCTTATTTTTTTATTGCTATACCTTTTTACACTTATTCCATGATTCTTTCTTCCATTCTGCCCGAAATGTTTTTCAGGGCTGTTTTTTGTAATTTCTTCCGTAACTAACCAGTGAAACTCGTTTTGCCCGGACATCCGCCGTCTTCCATCACGCCGGGTTTCACTTGCATCTGCACGACGTTGAAGGGTTGTGCTGATGCAAGGGAAATGGATTTGTGCTGATTGACCAGGCGGCCGGATGAACGACAGAAGAATACCGGCCTCCAATGTAAAGAGTATATAAATGCTTTTTTTATTTCTTCAGATGAATTAAATTCGCATAGTCAGGAGATTGAGTTTTTGGAATTTGGCGTGTATACGGGATAAAGATAATATTATGAATAGAGTCAGTTTGTTGTTGATAGGAATTCTGTGGTTTCAGGTTTATGTTGTGTTTGGCCAGCGCAAGGATATCTTGCTGAATAAAAATTGGAAATTCCGTTTTTCTCATCAGGTAGATAAAAATAGTAGTCGTCGGGTGGATTTGCCTCATACCTGGAATACCGAAGATGCCCTGTCGGGAAAGACTGACTATAAGCGGGGAATCGGAAATTATGAGAAGTCTTTGTATATAGAACCGGAATGGGAGGGGAAACGGTTGTTTCTGAGATTTGAAGGTGCTAACAGTGTTGCAAATGTTTTTGTAAACCACAGACATGTGGGGGAACATCGGGGTGGTTACGGGGCTTTTATTTTTGAAATTACGGATTTGGTTAAATATGGAGAACAGAATCCGGTGTTGGTACGGGTTAATAATGGGGAACAGTTGGACGTGATGCCGTTGGTCGGGGATTTTAATTTTTACGGGGGCATTTATCGGAATGTTCATCTGTTGGTTATGGAAAAGGTTTGTGTTTCTCCCTTAGATTACGCTTCGTCCGGTGTCTATCTGGAGCAGCAGGTGGTAAATGAGAAAGAAGCTGAGGTTTTGGCCCGGATTCATCTTTCCAATAAAGGGGAGGCACAGGAAATAGGACTTCGGGTGGTGGTGAAGGACAATCACCGGGTGATTAGCCAGGAAGAAAAGAATATATATCTGAATCAGGGAGAAGATAGTCAGGAGAGTATGGCTTTGCATATTCCTCATCCTCATTTATGGAATGGCCGGGAAGATCCTTTTATGTATGATGTAGAGGTGGAAGTAATAAGGGGAGGACGGGTAACCGACCGGGTGGTTCAGCCTCTGGGATTGCGTTATTACCGGACAGATCCGGCTGAGGGTTTTTTTCTGAACGGAAAACATCTGGCACTCCGCGGGGTATGCCGGCATCAGGACCGGGCAGGGGTGGGAAATGCACTCTGCCGGGAACATCATGAAGAAGATGTGGCTCTTTTACTGGAAATGGGGGCAAATGCTGTTCGTCTGGCTCATTATCCTCACGCGACCGAGGTGTACGATTTAATGGATAAATATGGAATTGTGGTATGGGCGGAAATTCCGTTTGTGGGACCGGGCGGATATGCCGATAAAGGATTTGTGGATTTACCGTCTTTCCGGTACAACGGAAAAGAACAATTGAAGGAGTTGATACGTCAGCATTATAATCATCCTTCCGTTTGCTTTTGGGGGTTATTTAATGAATTGAAGGAATACGGGGATAATCCGGTAGAATATGTAAAAGAATTGAATGAACTGGCTCATGCGGAAGATCCTACGCGTCCGACTACATCTGCCAGCAATCAGGGCGGGGCTTTGAATCTGATTACGGACCATATTGCCTGGAATCGTTATGACGGTTGGTATGGGGGTACTCCGGCTAATTTAGGGAAATGGCTGGATCGTACCCATCAATCCAATCCTGAGTTGAAAATCGGAATCAGTGAATATGGGGCCGGAGCCAGTATTTACCATCAGCAGGATACTTTAGTACAAACCAATCCCGGCAGTTGGTGGCATCCTGAAAACTGGCAAACCTGGTATCATATGGAGAATTGGAAGGTGATGGCGGCACGACCTTATATTTGGGGTACTTTTGTCTGGAATATGTTTGATTTCGGAGCTGCCCACCGGACAGAAGGGGAACGCCCCGGTATCAATGATAAAGGATTAGTCACTTTTGACCGGAAAGTCAGGAAAGATGCTTTTTATTTCTATAAGGCCAATTGGAACAAAAAGGAGCCTATGCTTTACCTGGCAGAAAAACGGAACAGACATCGTTTGCGTCCGTTACAGCATTTTATCGCTTTTACGACTGCCCGGGAGGCAGAATTATTTGTAAATGGTAAGAGTTGCGGAAAACACAAAACGGATTCATACGCTACTGTGGAATGGAAAGATATTCCCTTGAAAACCGGTGAAAATCATATAAAAGTGGTTGCAACGGATAAAAGACCTTTAAAAGATGAAGTCATCGTGTATTTGGAGTAAGAATTTCCGTTAACTTTGTGTATTTAATTTATGACAAGGTAAATCATGATGGGAGTACAGGAAGAAGGACAAATAGCCATATATGGGGCCAGGGAACATAATCTGAAAAATATAGATCTTACCATTCCGCGCAATAGCCTGACAGTGATTACAGGATTAAGCGGGAGCGGAAAATCTTCCCTGGCTTTTGATACGATTTATGCAGAGGGGCAGCGTCGTTATATGGAGACCTTTTCGGCTTATGCCCGGCAGTTTCTTGGTGGAATGGAACGGCCTGACGTGGATAAAATTACCGGTTTGAGTCCGGTTATCTCCATTGAGCAGAAGACAACAAATAAGAATCCCCGTTCTACGGTGGGGACAACTACCGAGGTATATGATTTTTTACGCTTGCTTTTTGCAAGGGCTGGAATTGCCTATTCGTATGCCACAGGAAGTAAAATGGTGAAATATACCGATGAAAAAATCATTGAATTGATTCAGCAGAATTTTGCCGGTAAAAAGATTTTGCTTCTGGCCCCTGTTGTAAAAGGACGAAAAGGAAATTATAAAGAACTTTTTGAAAGTTTAAGGAAGAAGGGATTTATTTCTGCGAGGATTGACGGAGAAATCCGGGAGATAGGTTTGGGTATGAGTGTGGACCGTTATAAAATCCATGATATAGAACTTGTGGTGGATAAACTGGCGGTAGACAATCTGGACCTGAAACGCCTGAAGGCATCTGTGGCAACGGCTATGAAAAACGGAAAGGGAGTGATTATGATTAAAGATGCCGGAAGTGATGAGATAAAATATTATAGCCGTCATCTGATGTGTCCGGACACCGGGATTTCTTACCGGGAACCTGCACCTCATTCATTTTCTTTCAACTCTCCTCATGGGGCATGTCCTAAATGTAAGGGCCTGGGCTATGTTACGGCAGTAGACCTGAATAAGATTATTCCGGAGAATAAGTTATCCATTTATGAAGGGGGAATCGAACCTTTGGGTAAATATAAAAACAGCATATTGTTTTGGCAGATCGAGACAGTCCTGAAAAAGCATGGATATACCTTGCATACTCCTATCAAAGAATTGTCCGAAGAAGCTTTAACGGATATTCTCTATGGTTATCCGGGACAAATTCGTTTGGAAAATACGGCGTTGGGAGTTTCTTCCAATGCATTGTATAATTTTGAGGGTATCATAAAATATGTGACGATGCAGGAGGAGAACACAACCTCCCGTAAAGCCAATAAATGGGCTGAGCAGTTTATTTCGGTCGTACAATGTGATGTTTGTGAAGGGCAGCGACTGAATAAGGAGTCGTTGAATTTCCGTATAGCCGGTAAAAATATAGCGGACCTGGCTGCTATGGAGTTGGGGGATTTGTATCAGTGGATATGTGAGACGGAGCAACATTTGGAGGAAAAGCAACGCCAGATTGCGGGGGAGATATTCAAAGAAATCCGGGTACGTCTGAAATTTTTGTTGGATGTGGGATTGGAATATTTGTCTTTGAACCGCCAATCCATGACTCTTTCCGGAGGAGAATCTCAGCGTATCCGTTTGGCAACCCAGATCGGGTCGCAATTGGTAAATGTGTTATATATTCTGGATGAACCGAGTATTGGTTTACACCAAAAAGACAACCGGAAGCTGATTCACTCTTTACAACAATTGCGGGATAACGGTAATTCTGTGATTGTGGTGGAGCATGACCGGGAAATGATGGAAAATGCCGATTATATTGTAGATATGGGACCAAAGGCCGGCAGAAAGGGAGGTGAGGTGACGGCTATCGGTACGATAGAGAAAATCCGGAAGAGTGACAGTCTCACCGCACAATATCTGAATGGTGCGAAAGAGATAAAAATCCCTGTGAAGCGTCGTGAGGGGAATGGTAAATATTTGGGATTGAAAGGGTGTACCGGAAATAACCTGAAAGAGGTGGACGTTTCCATTCCGTTGGGGATGTTGGTTTGTGTGACCGGAGTTAGCGGGAGTGGAAAATCTTCTTTGATTAACGGTACTTTGCATCCGATACTGGCGGAGAAATTTTACCGGGCTGTAACGACTCCTCTGCCTTATCAGTCAATAGAAGGGATTGAGAACATCGATAAGGTTGTTGTGGTGGACCAGAGTCCGTTGGGCCGTACTCCGCGGTCTAATCCTGCTACGTATACAGGTATTTTTACGGATATACGCAAAATATTTGAGAAATTGCCGGAAGCCCAGATCAGGGGATATGGTGCAGGACGTTTTTCTTTTAATGTGGCAGGGGGACGCTGTGAAGAATGTAAAGGTGCCGGCGTTAAAACGATAGAGATGAACTTTTTACCGGATGTGTATGTTCATTGTGAGGCCTGTGACGGGAAACGCTATAATAAAGAGACCCTTGAAGTAAGATACCGGGGAAAATCCATCGGAGATGTTTTGAATATGACTATTAATCAGGCGGTGGAATTTTTTGAAAATGTTTCTTTTTTGCAGCAGAAATTAAAGGTATTGCAAGATGTAGGCCTGGGGTATATAAAACTGGGGCAGCAATGTACGACTTTGAGTGGAGGAGAATCACAGCGGATAAAGTTGGCAACAGAATTGGCTAAAAAAGATACCGGAAAGACTTTATATATTTTAGATGAACCGACTACAGGGTTGCATTTTGAAGATGTAAACATTTTGTTGGAGGTTATACAGAGATTGGTGGATAAAGGTAATTCTGTGATTATTATAGAACACAATCTGGATGTCATTAAAGTGGCCGATTATTTGATCGATATGGGAACGGGAGGGGGAAAGGAAGGAGGACGGGTGGTTGCTTTGGGCACACCTGAAGAGGTTGCAGAAAACAGGGATTCTGAGACCGGTAAGTTTTTGGCAGAAGAATTGAAAACGGGGGAGGGCCGGAGTGTCAGATGACTCCTACTGCATGGAGGAGGATCAATAAAATACAAACGGGTGCAATGTATTTTAGAATGAAAATGTAGAGTTTGAAAAAACGGATTTTCAGGATTCCGTTGTTGCTGATTTCGTTGAAGAGTATACTTTTATCCAGGTACCATCCGGAAAATATGCAGATTAATATGCCCCCTAAAGGTAAAAGTATGTTGGAACAAAGGTAGTCACATGCTTCGAATACATTCATTCCTCCGATATGTACATTCCTTAACGGACCGAAGGAGAGGGTATTGAAACTTCCGATAAAAGTAATTACTGAGGTGGCAAGCAAAGTAGCGGCCGGGCGTTTCATTTTTTTTTCTTCCACTAAGTAGGCAACAGGCACTTCGAGCAGAGAAATGGCAGAAGTCAGGGCGGCAAAAGTGAGTAATATGAAAAAAAGAACGGCCCAGATTTCTCCTGCCGGTAAATTCTGAAAGACTGTGGGTAGGGTGAGAAAAACCAGTCCGGGTCCGGCCTGAGGATTAATCTGAAAGGAAAATACAGCAGGTAAAATAGCCATTCCTGCCAGAATAGCCACCAATGTGTCTGTAAGGATGACCTTGAGTGAAATATGGGGCAAGCTGTCGTTTCGGGGGATATAAGAAGCATAGGTTAAAAGTATGCCCATTCCTACGGAAAGAGAAAAAAATGCTTGTCCTAAAGCAGCCAGTACTCCGTCGGCTGTCAGGCGGGTAAAATCCGGCCGGAATAGAAATTTTAGTCCGGCAGCAGCTCCGCTAAGAGTTAAGGAATTAATGCTTAAGGCTATAATAATGAGAAATAGGAGGGGCATCATGATTTTCGAATACCTTTCGATACCTTTTTGTACACCCCCCATAATAATGGCTCCGGTCAATATCATAAACCCGCTTTGCCATAAGACTGCCTTGTAAGGATGGGAAATGAAATTATTGAATATGGTGTTGATGTCTTCTGCATTTTGTCCTTTGAAGGAATTTGTCAGGGAAAGCCATATATATTCCAAGGTCCATCCGGAAACTGTCCCGTAGAATGATAATATCAATGTGGCTGACAAAATGGACAGAAGTCCGAAAAGGAGCCAGGAAGTACCGGGTGCCAGCACTCTGAAAGTACCCAGCGCATTTTGCTGAGAATGCCGTCCCAGGGAGAATTCAGCCAACATAACGGGAAATCCGATGGCTATCGTAAAGAAAATATACACCAACAGAAAGGCTCCTCCGCCGTTGGTGCCTGCTATATAGGGAAATTTCCAGATATTTCCCAGTCCTACAGCAGAACCCGCCAAGGCTGCTATTGCTCCGAATTTTGATTTAAAACCAGGTCTTGTCTGTTGATGGTGCATATTCTTCTGTTTAAAGTAAACAAAGTTAACGATAATTTCCTGAATCTTTTTCTAACGTTTATATTTTCCGAAAGGTTTTGTCTGTGTCTGTTCTATGGGTTCGGGCTTGTCCGAATAATAGGTTTAAGTGTGCTTATTTGATTGCTTTGGAGGTTATGATGGGGGAAAGTGGTTGCCGTTTTGTTTTTTTTAAAATGCTTGTTTCCTACCTTAGATTTTCAAGCAAAAAACTTATCTTTGCAGCCAAACCAAAAATAATAAAATGCAGGAAAAGATTTTGATATTGGACTTCGGATCGCAGTATACTCAACTGATTGCGAGAAGAGTTCGGGAACTGAACGTATATTGTGAGATATATCCTTACAATCATTATCCCGTTCCGGACGCCTCTGTAAAGGGGGTTATTCTTTCCGGAAGTCCTTTTTCCGTGAGGGATGAGAAAGCTCCTCAGCCTGATTTGACTGCCATTAAAGGCAAGTTGCCTTTATTGGGTGTGTGTTTTGGAGCTCAGTATCTGGCTCATCATTTCGGGGGAGAGGTAAAGGCTTCCAATAAACGGGAATATGGAAGAGCTAATCTGGCTTTTGTAGACAGACAAAATGAGTTGTTCAGGAATATCAGCGACCACTCGCAGGTGTGGATGTCGCACGGAGATACAATTGAAAGATTACCGGAGAGCTACCGGGTAATTGCCAGTACGGCAGATGTGAAAAATGCTGCTTTTAAAGTGGCTGATGAGGTTACTTATGGTATTCAGTTTCATCCGGAAGTGTATCACAGTACAGAAGGGAAAGAATTGTTACGTAATTTTGTGGTCGATATTTGCGGGTGTTCTCAGAGTTGGACACCTGATTCGTTTGTCGAGACTACTGTCGCCGAATTGAAACAAAAGTTGGGAGATGACCGTGTGATTTTAGGATTGTCCGGAGGGGTGGATTCTACGGTGGCTGCCATGTTATTGCATCGTGCTATCGGAAAGCATTTGACCTGTATTTTTGTGGATAATGGATTGCTCCGGAAGAATGAATATAAAAACGTATTGGAAAATTATCAGGAACTGGGCCTGAATGTGATTGGTGCCGAAGCCGGTGATTTGTTTCTGGGGCGTTTGTCCGGAGTGACTGAACCTGAAAAGAAACGGAAAATTATAGGCAGCACCTTTATTGATGTCTTTGACCAAGAGGCTTCAAAGATAAAAGATGCCAAATGGTTAGGACAGGGAACGATTTATCCTGATGTAATCGAATCTTTGTCTGTAAACGGTCCTTCCCAAACCATCAAATCCCATCATAATGTAGGGGGATTGCCGGATTATATGAAGCTGCAACTGGTGGAACCGTTGCGTTTGTTGTTTAAAGACGAAGTGCGCCGGGTAGGGAAAAGTCTGGGGTTAGCCGATAAATTTCTGCAAAGGCATCCTTTCCCGGGACCTGGTCTGGCTATTCGTATCTTGGGGGAGATCACTCCTGAAAAGGTGCGTCTGTTGCAGGAAGCAGATGATATTTTCATTTCTATGCTTCAGGAAGAAGGGTTGTATAATCAGGTTTGGCAGGCCGGGGTGATGCTTTTGCCGGTACAGAGCGTGGGAGTGATGGGGGATGAGAGAACCTATGAGAGTGTGGTTGCTCTGCGGGCAGTTGAATCCACCGACGGAATGACTGCTGACTGGTGTCATTTGCCTTATGAATTTCTGGCCAGGGTATCTAACCGGATTATAAATAACGTACGTGGAATTAACCGCGTTGTTTATGATATCAGTTCAAAGCCGCCAGCCACAATTGAGTGGGAATAAAGGCAGGGCTTACGGGAAAGTATATTTTTATCTGTTTAAGCCAGTTACTTACATGCTGAGTAGCTGGCTTTTTTTGTTCTGATGTTTTATTTCCCATTGTCAATCGATATCTGGTAATTTAATTTTACCTTTGTAATTCTGTTGAATGCATTTGATATGGAAGATTTGGATAAAACGATAGCTGAACTGAAAATTCGTTTGAGTGAAAAAGGACTGAAAGCTGTAATTATCCCGCATATCTCACCGGATGGGGATGCTGCGGGTTCTTGCTCGGCTTTATCAGAGGTTTTGTTTCGTTGCGGTATTCAACGGCAGATATTGACTTGCGATTTTATGCCGGAGTATTTGCGTTTTCTTAAAAATATCCCGGAAACTATATCTTACCAGGAAAGGGCAGAAGAGTGTAAATGCCTGATTGCTGATGCTGACCTTATTTTTATGTTGGACCATAATACCGTGAAGCGGGAAGGAGACTTGGCTCCCTGGGTGAGTGCCGCCAAAGCGGACCGGATTATTATAGACCATCATCCGGAACCGGATTGTCAGCAAATTGTAATTTCAGATACGCGGGTGTCTTCTACCTGTGAATTGCTGTATCAGGTCATTACCCGTATCTGGGGCCGGGAGATGATTACTGTGGACGTGGCTAATGCTTTGTATACGGGTATTAATACGGATACCGGAGGTTTGAGCCATAATTCTTCCCGTCCGCAGACTTACCGGATTATTGCTGATTTGTTGGAGTTGGGCCTGGATAAGGCTTTTGTTCACCGGCAGATTTATCAGATGAATCATCTTTCCCGTTTGCGTTTAATCGGAAATGCTTTGCTGAATAAATTGCAGGTCAGTTCCTCATATCCGGTGGCTATTATTCCGATTACTTTAGAAGAGTTGGAAAGGTATAATTATAAGGATGGCGATTTGGAAGGGTTGGTGAATATACCGTTGTCAATCCATAATGTGTGTGTGTCTGTCCAGATTACGGAGAGAAGGGAACGAGTAAAATTGTCTTTCCGTTCTAAAGGAAATATTCCGGTAAATGAATGGGCCCGTGAATGGTTTAACGGAGGGGGACACTTGAATGCAGCCGGAGGACAGATGCAACTTCCTTTAGAAGAGGTTGTAAGGAAAGTATGGGAAACTGTTCCGTTATTTTTTGATTTATTAAAGAACAAAGGTCTTGTATAGCATTTATTATTTGTAGTATGCCTTTTTTCAGATTCCATTTTGTAGAAACTTCGAAGTTGGCGAACGTTAGCCGGCAAATGGCTGACCGGATCCAGCAGGTGATTGGATGTCCCCGCGAACATATTGTATTTGAATCGGTGAATTCAAATATTATACATCATACAACTATTAAAGGGGAAAATGAATGGCCTTTCGTGGAGGTGGAATATTTTGAGCGTCCTAAAGAAATACAGGATGCGGTGGCTCAAATTATCTATGAGTTTCTAAAAGTGGCAGGTTATCCGGATTCCGATGTTTATTTCCGGTATTTGCAGCAGGAAAATTATTATGAAGACGGTAAATGTCTGGAATAATTTTATGGCTCGCCTGACTTGTGATTGTGAAGAAAAAAGTTTATGTTTGCATATAGTATAAACCGCAACATAAACTATGAATGATATTAGAGAAATGGTAGCCTATCTGAGTAAAGCTGAACGGGGCTACACCAAAACTTTGAACCGTGCTTTTTTGAAAGCGGGTTATGACCTTAGCCGGGAGCAGTATGAATTATTACAGGTATTGTGGGCGGAGGATAATGTGAACCAGCAAACTATTTCGAAAAGGTTGCAGAAAGACAAGTATAATGTGACCAAGTTGTTGAATACCCTGACTAAGCGGGGATTTGTACAAAGGAAAATGTGTCAGGAGGACAAGCGTAATAATTTTGTTGTTTTGACGGAGAAAGGCATGGAAGTGCAGAAAGTGTTGACGGGGATAGAGGAACAGGTACATGCAGATTTGACTTTTACCATTGCCCCGCAGGAGATAAAATCTTGTGTGTGGGTTTTAAAAAAATTGACCGATATGGTGAACTGATTCCATATCGGTTTTTTATAAACATTTAATATGGAATATCATGGGTGTTTTTAAAGGTTTGCAACCGGAAGCTTTGTGGGAATATTTTGAAGAAATCTGCCGGATTCCCCGGCCTTCGCAGAAAGAAGAGAAAATCGGGGCCTGGTTGATGGAGTTTGCCCGCCAGCATCAGTTGGAGGCTCGTCAGGATAAGGTTGGCAATGTCTTGATTTGTAAAGAGGCAACTCCGGGAAAAGAGGATGTGCCTGTAGTTGTTTTGCAGTCCCATATGGATATGGTGTGTGAAAAAAATGCTGAAGTGAAGCATGATTTTGAGCGGGATGCCATCCAGCCTTATGTGGACGGGGAGTGGGTGAAGGCCCGGGGCACTACCTTGGGAGCCGATGACGGAATCGGTATGGCTGCAGCATTGGCAATACTCACTTCTGAGGATATACAGCACGGTCCTGTTGAGTGCCTTTTTACTGTTAATGAGGAAATGGGATTGACGGGAGCTTCCGGGTTGGAACCGGGCTTTTTTACAGGCAAGATATTATTGAACCTGGACTCTGAAGATGAAGGAGAGATGTTCATCGGGTGTGCAGGAGGAATAGATACGGTGGTACGTCTGCCTTATGAAGAAACGGCGGTTCAGCCTCATCAGTTTGCTGTCCGGGTACAGGTAAAGGGATTACAGGGAGGACATTCCGGGGATGACATTCATAAGGGGAGAGGTAACGCCATAAAGATACTGAATCGTTTTCTTTGGGACCTGAAAGAACGATACGGAATCCGGATAGTTTCTTTTGAGGGTGGTAATCTGCGCAATGCCATTGCCCGGGAAGCGGTGGCTGTTTTGGTGTTTGATGAGAAGTTAAAGGAAAAAATCAGAATTGATTTTAACATATATGCTGCCGAAATGGAGAGGGTCTGGAAGCTGACGGAACCGGGACTGAATATGGAGTTGGAGACGATGGATTTGCCGGAGAAAGCCCTTACGCCGGAATCGACCGGTAAGCTTCTGAATGCCTTATATGCTTGTCCGCATGGTGTTTTTGCCATGAGCTACCGTATGCCCGGAATGGTGGAGACTTCTACTAATTTAGCTTCTGTCCGTTTTGAAGGAGATTCGGAGATTTTAATAACAACTTCCCAACGGAGCGATGTGGACTCGGAAAAAATGAATATTGCTCACATGGTTGCTGCAGTATTTGAATTGGCCGGTGCAAAGGTTGAACATGGAGAGGGGTATCCCGGTTGGGTTCCTAACCGGAATTCCGCTATTTTAAAACTGGCTGTAGCGTCTTATCAGTCTTTATTTGGCAGAGAACCGGTGGTAAGGTCTATTCATGCCGGATTGGAATGCGGTTTATTTCTGGAAAAATACCCGGATATGGATATGATTTCTTTCGGACCTACTTTAAGGGGGGTACATTCTCCTGATGAAAAGGTTAATATAAAGACGGTGGAGATGTGGTGGAAACATTTGGTGAGAATATTGGAAACCTTATAAACATGAGTTCTAAATTGGAAAAATATGACCGGTTATATGAGCAGATAAAGGCTTATGTAGGGTCAACTGACGATATTTGGGCCCGGTTGGCTACGATGGAAGCTGTTTTACACCATAAAATGCAGGCTTTCTTCTGGACGGGAGTATACGCTTTGGTGGAAGATGAACTGATCGTGCGTTCCTATCAAGGCCCGGTGGCTTGCCAGAAGTTACGGCATCATACCGGAGTGTGTTGGGCGGCAATGAAAAGCGGTGAAACTGTTATTGTTCCGGACGTGGAATCGTTTCCGGGGCATATTGCCTGTAATTCTTTGTCGAAAAGCGAGATTGTCATTCCGATCCGGAACCGGGAAGGACATCTTTTTGCCTGTCTGGATGTGGACAGTGACCGTCTGAATGCTTTCGACCGGGAGGATGAGGAGGGATTGAAAAAAGTTTTGTCTTTACTTTATGATTGAGATTTTTCGGATAAGGAAGGAGGGCTGATTAAAAAAGCCGGAAATGTTTTTGATATTTTCTGATACATCTTTATCTTAGCACATCGAAGAATGAATTAATTATTATCAAATACAAAAATAAGAATTATGAAAAAAATTGTATTATTATTTTTGAGTGCACTGCTGACTGTCGGTGTTTTTGCTCAAGACCCGGGGGCTGCTGAAAAGAATGCAGGAAACGTTGCTTTAAAAGCGAAAAATTATGCGGAAGCTTTTAAGAAGTACGAGGAATACCTGAAGATTGTGAATAATAAGGATAATGCTACGGTTTTTAATACGGCCTATTGTGCCAATAAGATAAAAAATTATCCGGCTGCAGAGAAGTATTTTAGCATGTCTATTGACAATAAGTATAAGACAGCAACTTCTTATCTGGGGAAGGCCCAGGCTTTAAAGGCTCAGAAAAAAGATGCAGAGATGCTGGCTACTCTGCAGGAAGGGATGAAGGCAAGTCCGGGAAATATGAAACTGGAAACGATGTATGCTACCTATTTTCTGAAAGAAGGACAGAAGTTTCAAAAATCCGGAAATGAGGCCAAAGCAGCAGAAAATTATTCCAAGATTACTAATTTGAGTACAAAAAGTTTCAAGGTACAGGGATATGTCAGCCTGGCTACTTTATATTTTAACAATGGAGCTAAAATTTTGCAGGATGCTACTCCGATAGCTAATACCGATAAGGCTAAATATGATGCTGAGAGGGCAAAAGCCATGAATGATTTCAAGAAAGCGAAAGAAAATCTGATTCAAGCCCAATCTTTGGATGCTGCTAACGCTGATGTCAAGGATTTGCTGAAACAGGTTGAAGCGGAATTAAAGAAATAACCTGACAAATCTTTCTTTAAAGAGAAAAACAATAATCCCCCGGAATTTCATCCGGGGGATTATTGTTTTCCCAAAGGATTCCCGTCGGTTTCTTTTCTCGCGTCTGGTTAGTCACGGATAAGAAAGTAACTTTTATTTTACCGTAATCCCCATCCTTTTGTATTCTTTGGTCAGCATATCTGCCAATTGTTCTATGTCCAGTTTTTTAGCGATAATCTTTTTGTCTTTATCCAGTAAATAGAGTATCGGAGTGGATTCAATATGATAGTATACTCTGAAATTGGTTTGGTTATGAGGGTCCCAGCAATTAATGAAATCGAACAGTTCATGATCTGTTACAAATTTTTCCCATTTTTCTTTTTCGTTTTGGGTGTGTACTGCAAAAACTTTGAAACCATAAGGTTTGAAACGGTCCAGTAATTGTGTTTTTATAAGCGGAACTTGTTTTTTGCAATGTCCGCAATCGGATTCCCAAAACAGAAGCAAGGTAAAGGGAGCCTTGGTTTCGTACAGACTGACGTATTCGCCTTCTAAGGTCGGTAATTTCAGTTCCTGCCCTTTTATACCAATCAGATTGTATTGGGTGAGGATGACTTCTCTTTCTATTTTATCCCTGTTTTCTTTGTCAATCCAGTCGGCGTCTCCTGATAGATAATATTTTTTAGCCAGATAGACAAAAGCAGCGTCCATGCCCATGATTTTACTTTCCAGGGCATAGTTAAAGCAGTAACTGACTAAATAGCGAAACATACCTTTACAACTCCGGGACTTTTCAATTATTCTTACAGATTCTTTAAAGACACTGTCTGGTTGTGTTAGAACCATGTTATTGAAATAGTCATCCAGTTTATTTTTGAAAATAGGAGTACGGATTAAAGTGCTGTCTTTAAAGTTAGTGTAATCCCAATAATGATTTTTCATATAAAAATATCCTCTGCGCCGGATTTCCATATCCCGGTCTTTTGTACTTTCCGGGACTTTTTTGGAAAAGTCGGGTAGTTTGGGAGACAGGGTGAAATTCACAAAAGTGGCTAAAGCTGATCCGGGATATTGCTTGCAAAGATTGGCTATATAATCCCGGACTTCCCGGTCGGCTTGGGTGAATTGGTCTGCATATTTTTGTTTTGTAGCTGCGTCTCCTTTATGCGGGTCTTTTTCAAATGTTTCATTGATTTTTTGGGTCTTCCGGTTTTGGGCCGTCATGAATCTTTGAAAGTCCAGAAAAGCCTGGTTTTCCGGGGAACCTGTAAAATGTATGGTTTCCAGCAGACGTACGGTATCTGCTTGTATGGAAAAGTTTTGATTACTCCCGATAATGAGGTCAAAATAGTTGCTGGGAGAAAAAAGGAGCAGGTACATACCTCTGGCCAGTTTTTTGTCGGTTTTGTGGAAGGCCCCGTTTCCTGAGGCATCTAAAAATGCCGTATCAACGGAATACACTTTTCCTTCGAAATAATTTGCCAGAATCAACTTTTGGTTAGCCATTTTCGGGACATTCACTTTAATGTGATATCCTTGGGCACATACCATTCCGGTTTGCCAAAGCAAACCGATCATAAAAAGAAAAAACAATTTTCTCATGTCTGATTTCTTTTATCTGTCATTTTTGTTGCTTGCACACATGATTTTGGGTCCGGTCTTGAGGACTGGATTTAATAATAAGTTCTGATTACCTGGTCGGCTTGTGTAAATCCCAACCGTGAAGCAATCTCCAGGTCTTTTAAAGCTTCTTCTGCCTGAGATAATGCCATTTTGGCGATGGCTCTGTTGTAGTAGGCTTTTGCACTGGACGGGTCAATGTTTATAGCTTGTGAATAATCCTGAACGGCTTGCTGTAAATCTCCTTTTTTTTGCATAACCACTCCCCGGTTAAAATACAATGCACTGGAATTTAATCCAAATTCTTTGGCTGTAGCAACGTCCAGTTCTATATTTTGTCCTAACTGCAGGGCTTTGTTGTAATCTTCCAGAGCTCCGTCGAAATCATTCATACGGAAACGGGCAATTCCCCGGTAGTGATAGGCCATAATGAAATCCGGACGTAGTTTGACTGTTTCGGAATAATCTTGAATGGCATTGGCATAAATACCTAAATTTTCGTATACAATTCCCCGGTTGAAATAAGAGTCTGCATGGTCGGGATAACTGGATAATACATAATTGAAATCCTGAAGAGCTTCTTTGTAATGTTTGCTGTTGGCATGGGCAATAGCCCGGTTGTAATAGGCGGGAAACCATTCCGGTTCGTTGTGGATGATGGTGTTGAATTCTGTAATCGCCTGTTCATATAGGTTTTGTTTCATATATTCCAGTCCACGCTTATTAGCCTGCTTGATTTTTGTATTGCAGGCTGTAAATAGGATTATACTGGCAAATAACCATAAATATTTCATCGGAATATTGTTTCAAACTGTAAAAACATACATATTCTCGGAAGTTGCTCCGAATGATTTGCCAAAGTTAAAGAAACATCGTGACAAATTAAAGATTTCTTCGGTATAATTTCTGAAATAAATCATTACGGTGTATTTTTTGAAGGACTGCCCTGATGGTTTCTTTGTATTCTTTTTTGTACCAGAAAAAGAATATGTTTTGTATTTTTTTTTCTTTTTCTGATTTGACGGTGTCAATTTTCCTCAGCGAATACGGATGGTAGCCGGAATAGTAGATGGTGGTCGCCATAGTCATCGGGGTAGGGGTAAAATCTTGTACTTGCTCCAGATGGAAATTCAGTTGTTTGGTGGCAACAGCCAGTTCGGCCATGTCTTCCGTACGGCATCCCGGATGTGAAGAGATAAAATAAGGGATGATTTGTTGGTTTAAATGATATTTCTGGTTCGTTTGATCAAAAATGTTTTTCAATTGCCGGAAGAGCTGAAAAGGAGGCTTACGCATCAGGCGGAGCACTTCACCGGCGGAATGTTCGGGGGCCACTTTAAACCGTCCGGAGACGTGATAACGGATGACTGTTTCCAGGTATTTCACGTTGGTTGCGTTTGTATCTGGACAATTGCTGTTGTGCAGGCATAGGTCATAACGGATGCCTGAACCGATATAACAATGTTTTATGCCGGGAAGTTTCCGGGCACTTTCATAGATATGCAGCAAGGCTGAGTGGTCGGTATTCAGGTTTTTGCAAATGTTTGGAAAGGCGCATGAAGCTCTTTTACAATGCCGGCAAATTTCCGGATTTTTTCCTTTCATGGCATACATATTGGCTGAGGGACCGCCTAAATCAGAGATGGTACCTTTAAAGTCAGGCATTCGGGTAATCTGTTCCAGTTCTTTTAATATGGACTGTTTGGAACGGGAAGTGATGAATTTTCCCTGGTGGGCAGATATAGTACAGAAGGCACAGCCTCCAAAACATCCTCTGTGTAGGGTAACTGAATGCCGGATCATGTTGTAGGCCGGTATTTCTTTGCCCTTGTAACGGGGATGGGGCAGGCGGGTGAAAGGGAGGGCGTAAATGGCATCCAGTTCTTCAGTGGTCAAAGGAGGATAAGGGGGATTTACTATCACTTGTCCGGAGCCGGTTTCCTGGATTAGTTGGGCGGCTTCCATGCTATTGGATTCTTCTTCGATGTGCCGGAAGTTTTCAGCATGTTTTTTCTTTTCCTGTAAGCAGATTTCATGTGAATGAAGCCGGATGACCTGCCAGTGTTTGTTAGTAGCTACCCGTGCGGACCGGGGACGTAAAACTACAGTTTGGGGAATATTGGTCAAACCGTGAAAAGGGACTCCTTTTTGTAACATTTTACAAATCTCCGTTATGGGTTTTTCTCCCATACCATATATCAGCATATCGGCTTTGCTTTCTATGAGGATGGAAGGTTTTAAAGTGTCCGTCCAATAATCATAGTGTGTTAAACGGCGTAATGAGGCTTCAATTCCTCCTATGATAACCGGAATTTCCGGATAGAGTTGTTTCAGGATATGCGTATATGCAATGGTAGGCATATCCGGCCGGGCTCCGTAACGTCCTCCGGGAGTATAAGCATCGTCAGAACGCCGTCTTTTGGCAGCAGTATAATGGTTTATCATGGAATCCATAGCTCCTGCCGATACCCCGAAAAACAGACGAGGACTGCCTAATTTCCGGAAATCCCGCAAATCATCCTGCCAATTGGGTTGAGGGACAATGGCGACTTTTAATCCCAGTGATTCTAAAAGACGTCCGATAACGGCAGCTCCAAAAGAGGGATGGTCTACGTAGGCATCACCAGAGAACAAAATTACATCCAGTTGCTCCCATCCCCTTTCTTTTACTTCTTTTACAGAAGTCGGTAACCATTTTAAATGTTGAGTATCCATTTTTACAAAATATATGACAAAGATAGCTAATTTTTATACCTTTGGCGCTTCAAATTGCGCATAAGGCTTATTTATGAAAAAAGTAAATATTATCAGTTTGGGATGTGCTAAAAATCTGGTGGATACGGAGATGTTGCTGAGGCAGTTGGACAAGGCCGGATATGCAACCGAAACTGATGTGGAAAATTCGGACGCCGAAGTGGTTATTGTAAATACCTGCGGTTTTATCGGAGATGCCAAGGAAGAGTCAGTGAATACCATTCTGGAACAGGTGGAGCGTAAGAAAGAAGGGAAGATAGGACAATTGTATGTAATCGGTTGTTTGTCACAACGATATAGGGATGAGCTTAAAGTAGAAATTCCGGAGGTGGACGGTTTCTTTGGTAAATTCGACTGGCCGGAAGTGTTGAAGAAAATGGGAAGGCATTTTGATGAGTCTATTCGCTATCAGCGTATTTTAACTACGCCGGCTCATTACGCTTATCTGAAAATTTCTGAAGGATGTAACCGTACTTGTTCTTATTGTGCTATCCCCATTATGACGGGAAAGCACAAGTCCAGGGAGTTTGACGGATTATTGCAGGAATGCCGGGACCTGGTCAAGAATGGAGTGCGGGAGATCCTTGTTGTTGCCCAGGACCTGACTTTTTACGGGATGGATCTGTACGGTAAAAACCGCTTGGCGGAGTTGATTGAGCGTCTGGCCGATATTCAGGGATTGGAATGGATCAGGCTGCATTATGCATATCCTGCCGGTTTTCCAGAAGAGGTGCTGAAAGTTATGCGGGAGCGTTCCAATGTTTGTAAATATCTGGATATTGCTTTGCAACATTGTAGTGATCATATGCTCCGGAAAATGCGAAGAGGAATCACCAAACAACAAACTATGGACCTGCTTCGTAAAATCAGAAATGAAGTACCGGGATTATTTATCCGTACCACTTTAATGACAGGGCATCCGGGAGAAACGGAAGAAGATTTCCAGGAGCTTTGTGAATTTGTCCGGCAAATGAAATTTGAACGTCTGGGCGTATTTCCGTATTCTCATGAGGAGGATACTTACTGTGATAAAAATTATACGGATGATGTCCCTGAGGAGATAAAAAAAGCAAGGGCCGAGAAGATTATGCAAATACAGGCACAGATATCTGAGGATTTGAATGTTTCTCTGATTGGGAAAAAAATAAGGGTACTGATAGACCGGGAGGAGGAAGAAAGTTATATCGGACGGACTGAGCATGATTCACCGGAAGTGGACCCTGAAGTGATTATCAGCAGTCCGGAAAAACTGGAAACAGGAAGATTTTATGATGTAATTGTTTCTGGTTCGGATGGTTTTGATTTGTTTGCACGGATTTGAATTGATTTAAAGTTTTTGTTTAAATTTAAAATAGAAAAGTTATGAAACAATTGAAATTAATGTTTTTTATTGTATTGTTAGCTATGGTTGGTTGTAAAAATGCTGATCGGGATTTAGCCTTATTGCGCGGACATGAATGGCAGTTAAAATCCATGACAGAGTCGGGAGAAGTGGTTGTCAATCCTCAGGAGTTGCCGACGTTGTTGTTCAGCGACAGTACGGCAGTGTATGGTATGGCCGGCTGTAACCGTTTTTTCGGAACTTATGTTGCCGGAGCGAAAGGACAAATGGAAATTGCTCCCGGTGGTGCAACCATGATGTTTTGTCCGGATATGGCTTTTGAAGACCGGTATATGAAAGCTTTATCAGGGGTTAAAAGTTTTACTGTCCGGGCAGATGAGTTGATTCTGGAAAATGGGGATGCAAAACTGAAATTAGTATACATTCCGTTGGATACGACCCGTATGCTGGGAGTATCGGAAGACGCACACGGATGTAATGCTGCTGCAGGCTATACCTGGTCGGAAGTTCGCCAGAAGTGTGTCCGCCTTTTTGAAGACGGAGTTCAGTTTTCTGCCACTGCGGGGCAAGATTCTACCCTGGCTGCTTATGTCGTATTTGCAACTGATTCTTTGAAAGCGGAAGTATTTGTTCCGGGGCAAACGAAAAATCCGGTGTTGGAACGCCGGCAGCTGGCGGGAGGAGAATATGTGTGGAATGAAGAAGATGACGATACTTTCAATGTGCGGAAAGTGAACGGCCGATGGGTGATAGAGCAAAGAGAAAAAATATTATATACTCAAGCTGATTGAAGTTATCAGGTTGATGTAAATTAAATGAAGAAAAATGTTAATTTTGTAACGCTATCCTGAAAATATTTATAAAAAAGAAATTATGAAAAGAGAAAAGAGTATTGAGTTGTTGAATATGGCCGTTAATGATGAATTGTTGGCTGTACATCAATATATGTATTTTCATTTCCGTTGTGACGACATGGGTTTTGATTTGGTATCCAGCTTATTTAAGCGTGTAGCCATCCAGGAGATGATGCATGTTGAACAGTTAGCTGAGCGTATTCTGTTTTTAAAGGGAGAGGTAGACATGAAAGTGACCGGAGAAGTGCTGAAGCTGACTAATGTGAAGGATATGCTGGAACAGGCCGTAAAAATGGAGACGGAAACTGTGGATGCTTATAATAAATGGGCGAATGAGTGTGCTGCCCATGCTGATTCTGTATCTAAGAAATTATTCGAAACTCTGACTGCCGAAGAGGAAGTTCATCAGGATCAATTTGAGACAGAGCTTGATAATCTGGAGAAATTCGGTGACCATTATCTGGCTTTACAATCGATTGAGCGTAGTAAAAGTGTTGCTATGGGTACTCCGGCAGAATAATTTAATTTTAATTTGAATAAAGATGACGAATCAGTTATTTTGGATTGTTCCGGTATGTTCAGTCATTGCCTTGTTGTTTGCTTTTTTGTTTTTTAAAGGCATGATGCGGGAGCCGGAAGGAACCGATACCATGAAGCGTATAGCAAGCCATGTGAGAAAAGGAGCAATGGCTTATTTGAAACAACAATATAAAATTGTGGGATTGGTTTTTCTTGTTTTGTGTCTGTTTTTTGCGTGGATGGCTTATGGCCCTCATTTACAAAACGGTTGGGTATGGTTTGCTTTCTTGACTGGCGGTTTCTTTTCGGGGCTTGCCGGTTTTATAGGTATGAAGACGGCTACATATGCCTCTGCCCGGACAGCTAATGCTGCGAGCAGGAGCATGAACGAAGGGCTGAAGGTGGCTTTCCGTTCCGGGGCTGTCATGGGATTGGTTGTAGTGGGACTTGCTTTGTTGGATATTTCTTTATGGTGGCTTATCCTGAATTTGTTTGTCGGGGATGCTTCGGAAGCGCAAAATGCCATTATGATTACGACAACCATGCTGACTTTTGGTATGGGTGCTTCTACACAGGCATTGTTTGCCCGTGTTGGTGGAGGTATTTTCACCAAGGCTGCAGATGTAGGTGCTGATTTGGTCGGTAAAGTGGAAGCAGGCATTCCTGAGGATGACCCGCGTAATCCGGCAACTATTGCTGATAATGTCGGTGACAATGTCGGTGATGTAGCCGGTATGGGTGCGGATTTATATGAGTCTTATTGCGGTTCGATCCTGGCAACGGCAGCTTTAGGTGCTGCTGCTTATGCCGGAAGCGGCTTGCAGGTAAATGCTATTCTGGCTCCTATGTTGATTGCTTCTTTTGGCGTCATCCTGTCTTTATTGGGAATCTTTTTGGTGAAGACAAAAGAAGGTGCTTCGCAATTACAGTTGATCAGGGCATTGGACCGGGGTATCAACACCAGTTCCGTATTGATTATCGTAGCCAGTTTTGTGGTTGTTTATCTGCTGGGATTGAGTTATTGGATTTGCGGTTCGGTAATAACCGGTTTGCTGACGGGTATTATTATCGGTAAAGCTACTGAATTTTATACGTCACATGCTTATCGACCGACCCGGGATATAGCTAAAAGTTCGGAAACGGGACCTGCTACAGTGATTATTAAGGGTATAGGTACTGGTATGATTTCCACAGCAATTCCGGTCATTACTATTGTGTGCGGAATTATCCTGGCTTATCTTTTTGCTATTGAATTTGATGTGAAGGGAATGATGGGAGGAGCTCAGATGTCTAAAGGGTTGTACGGTATAGGAATTGCAGCCGTAGGTATGCTTTCCACATTGGGTATTACTTTGGCTACTGATGCTTACGGTCCTATTGCTGACAATGCCGGAGGCAATGCGGAAATGAGTGAGATGGGAGAAGAAGTCCGCAAACGTACGGATGCGTTGGATGCTTTGGGTAATACGACGGCTGCTACGGGAAAAGGCTTTGCGATCGGTTCGGCCGCTCTGACCGGATTGGCTTTGCTGGCTTCTTATATAGAAGAGATTAAAATTGGTCTGGTACGGATGTTGGATGCCGGACATGAAGTGGTTATCGGCACTTTGAGGTTGGTAAGGGAAGACATTGTAAATGCCAGTTTGCCGGATTTCATGGAATGGTATCAGGTGACCCTGATGAATCCTAAGGTGTTGGCCGGTGTACTGATTGGGTCGATGTTGTCTTTTTTATTTTGTGGATTGACCATGAATGCTGTCGGTCGGGCTGCTCAGAAAATGGTAAATGAGGTGAGAAGGCAATTCCGGGAAATAAAGGGAATTATGGAAGGGAAAGCCGAACCAGACTATGCACGTTGTGTAGAGATTTCCACCCGTGGAGCACAGCATGAAATGATTTTCCCTTCTTTGCTGGCAATTATCGCCCCGATTGTTGTGGGATTGGTTTTCGGTGTTTCCGGAGTGTTGGGTCTTTTGGCCGGCGGTCTGGGGGCAGGATTTGTGCTGGCTGTGTTTATGGCAAATTCGGGGGGAGCCTGGGATAATGCCAAGAAGTTTGTAGAAGAAGGGAATCTGGGAGGAAAAGGTTCTGAATCGCATAAAGCTACGGTGATCGGAGATACGGTTGGAGATCCGTTTAAGGACACTTCGGGTCCGAGTCTGAATATTCTGATTAAATTGATGAGTATGGTGGCTATCGTGATGGCTGGGGTGACTTGTGCTTATAGTCTGCTTTAAGTATAGCAGGCACCCTTTTTGTCCTTTTGTAAAACCAGGAAAATCTGTCAGAAGATTTCCTGGTTTTATTGTTTTTGTCTACTCTTTTTTTTAGGTTTTGTACTATAAAGTTGTTATATTTGCATGTTTTGTGATATAATCAATTAAACTAAGATATGAGCGAAGAGATTGAGAAAAACGAAAGAGAATATTCTGCCGATAGTATCCAGGTGCTGGAAGGTTTGGAAGCGGTGAGAATGCGTCCTTCCATGTATATTGGTGATGTGAATATCAAGGGATTACACCATTTGGTATATGAGGTGGTAGACAATTCCATTGATGAAGCCCTGGCGGGATACTGTAATCATATTCAGGTGGTTATTAATGAAGATAATTCGATTAGTGTACGAGATAACGGACGCGGTATACCGACGGCCCGTCATAGCAAGGAAAATAAGTCGGCGCTGGAGGTCGTTATGACCGTTTTACATGCCGGCGGAAAGTTTGACAAAGATTCTTATAAAGTATCCGGAGGGTTGCATGGTGTCGGGGTTTCCTGTGTGAATGCGTTGTCAACTACTTTGATTGCTGAAATCTGCCGGGACGGAAAAATCTGGCGTCAGGAATATCATAAAGGAATTCCGGCCGGGGATGTTCAGATTATTGGAGATACGGACCGTACAGGAACAACCATTACTTTTAAGCCCGACGATACTATTTTTTATGTAACGGAGTATAATTTTGACATATTGTCTGCCCGTTTACGTGAATTGGCTTATTTGAACAAAGGCATTCGGCTTTCCATTACCGATAAGCGGATGATGGATCCGGAGACCAATGAAGTGAAACATGAGGTTTATTATTCGGAACATGGTTTGCGTGAATTTGTCGAATACCTGGACAATACGCGGGAGAAGCTGATTGAAGATACGATTGACATGACCACGGAGAAAAACGGAGTGCCCATAGAGGTGGCTTTGCATTATAATACGGGTTTTTCGGAAAATGTGTTTTCTTATGTCAATAATATCAATACCATAGAGGGAGGAACTCATCTGGCTGGTTTTAAGCGTGCATTAACTTCTACATTAAAGAATTATGCCGAAACGCATGGTATGCTTTCTAAGTTGAAATTTGATATCAACAGTGATGATTTTCGGGAAGGATTGACTGCTGTGATTTCTGTGAAAGTGGCAGAACCTCAGTTTGAGGGACAGACCAAGACCAAGTTGGGAAATACCGAGGTCGGTTCTGCAGTTGCTCAGGCTGTTTCTTCTTTACTGGAAAATTATCTGGAAGAACATCCCAAGGAAGCGAAAGCTATTGTTGATAAAGTGATTCTGGCTGCTACCGCCCGTCATGCGGCTCGTAAGGCGAGGGAGATGGTACAGAGGAAAACCGTTTTGAGCGGTTCCGGACTTCCGGGTAAATTGGCGGATTGTTCAGATAATGACCCGGCTAAGTGTGAAATATTCCTGGTGGAGGGAGATTCGGCAGGGGGTACGGCCAAACAGGGGCGTGACCGTCGTTTTCAGGCGATTTTACCTTTACGCGGTAAAATCTTAAATGTGGAGAAAGCCATGCTACACCGGGTTTTTGAGAGTGATGAAATCAAGATTATTTTCCAGGCCCTGGGCATTACTATAGGGACGGATGATGACAGTAAAGCTGTCAATCTGGATAAACTTCGGTATCACAAGATTGTGATCATGGCCGATGCTGACGTTGACGGTGCGCATATTGCCACTTTGATTATGACTTTATTTTTCCGCTTTATGCGTCCTGTTATTGAAAACGGTTATTTGTATATTGCAACGCCTCCTTTGTATTCTGTGAAGAAAGGAAATAAGGAACAACGGTATTGCTGGACGGAAAAGGAACTGGAGCAGTTGGTCAATGAAATGAGTAACGGAAAGGGAGATTCGGGGTTGCATATCCAGCGATATAAAGGTCTGGGTGAAATGAGTAAGGAGCAGTTGTGGGATACGACCATGTCTCCTGAGAACCGGATTTTGCGCCAGGTTTCTATTGAAAATGCTGCAGAGGCCGACCGGATTTTTTCTATGTTGATGGGGGATGATGTTCCGCCCCGCCGGCAGTTTATCGAGCAGAATGCAACTTACGCGACGATTGATGCCTGATAAAGCGTAATTTTGAAATCATGAAAATCTCCTTGAACTGATAGGCTTAAGGAGATTTTTCTTTTACTGTTAAAAATAGGGATAATGCGGATTGCTGTATTTTGTGCTTCTTCCAATCGGATAGACCACAAGTTTTTTGAAGCTGCCCGGAATCTGGGAGCCTTGATCGGGAGGTTTGGAAATAAATTGGTATATGGTGGTACTAATGTAGGATTGATGAATGAAGTTGCTGTTGCAACTTTTGAAAATGGAGGAGAAGTCATAGGGATTATTCCCCGTTGTATTCAGGAAAAGGGGATTTCGGCCGGCTGTTTTTGCCACCTCATGGTTGCTGCCGATATGAAAGAACGTAAACATTTGCTGCGTGAAAATGCGGATGCATTTGTGGCCCTGCCTGGTGGATGGGGAACATTGGAAGAAATTACGGAGGTGATAACTTTAAAACAACTTGGAATTCACCGTAAACCTATCGTATTTTTGAATACGTCGGGTTTTTATGATACTTTTTTCCGGTTTATTGAAAACATCCGGACGGAAGGGTTTGTTTCCGGAAGTTATGATAATTTATATGCTGTGGTAAATACGGCAGAGGAAGTATGGAACTATTTACAAAATTACAGGCTTCCTGAAATGGGGTTGAAGTATCAGTAATGGGATAGATAGAGGGGAAAATCCCTCTTTGTTATTCCATTAATCCCCGTCCTGTCTTTATCACTTCGTTGGTATCTTTCAGCAGGGAGACTGCTTTGTCCAGGACTCCATTGATAAAGGCACTGCTTTTGGAAGAACTGTATGTTTTGGAAATCTCGATGTATTCGTCGAGAGTAACTTTAATGGGGATGGAAGGGAAATGTTTCAGTTCTGCGATAGCACAAGCCATGATTAATTTGTCCATGTCCGAGATCCGGTCCAATTCCCAGTTGTAAGTAAATTTATCAATTAATTTAATGTTTTCTTCATATCCCATATAGGCTTTTCGCATCAGGGTACGTGCAAATTCGGCGTCTTCCTGAGGTTTATAGATGGGATAAAAAATATCATCGTCTTCTTTTGTGTGTTCCTTGATGTGCCATAAGGTTTTGTGTACGATGCTTAATACCAATTCGAAATCATCATTCCAAAAGATGTTTTTTTCTTCGAGGGTTTGATAGAACATGTCATCCTGAATAATCACTTCCGAAAAAAAGTCCAGAACCAGTTGTTTATGCTGTTCAAAAGTGATTTCTTTACGATACATGTATTTTTGATAGGCGGGCCATTCTAATAGTTTGTTATAGAAATAGACGATCATTTCCTGATTGTCAGCCCAGGAGATGGCATTGCTGTTTATGTAGGTCTGAAATTTCTTATTTTTTTCTATCAGGTCGAAGATCGGATTTTCGATAAAACGGGTATTGGGATTCAGTTCAATATTGGAAACCAGGTGGCGGTTGCGGGCTGCATCAATTTTCAGAAAGGCTTTATGCCGGATTTCGGTAAGTAAAGAAAAGGTTTCGTAGTATAAATCGGTACTTTTGGACATGCTTTTGAGTAAATCCCGCTCTATTTCAGCAAGCGTAACGTTTTCTTTTTTACTGAAAGCATAAAGTAGTTGTAAAACTTTGATTCTGATTAATCTCCTGCTGGTCATTTTGATGAAGAACTATGTACGATATGTTAATTTTAACGGCGCAAAAGTAGGAAATAAAATGAAGAATGAAAAATGCGGAATCAAAAATTATCAGTGTCCCGATAAAACTTTATATTTGTATGTTTATTGGGATATTTACCTGTAAGGTTTGTGTATATGATAAAATGTATTTTTGGGGGATGTATTTTGCTGTTGGGATTGGCTTGGAGACTGAATGCTCAGGAGTTGAAGTGTAATATCTCTGTTTCTTCACAAAAAATTCAGGGTACTGACCGTGAATTGTTCAGTAATATGCAACGGGATATGTATGAATTTTTGAATGACAAACGGTGGTCGGAAAATGTTTTCAGCTATGATGAGCGGGTGGAGTGCAATATTCAGATTACATTGGATGAGCAGATTGGAAGCGACCAGTTTAAAGGTTCCATGCAGATTCGGGTGAGCCGGCCCGTTTACAATTCGTCTTATAATTCCGTATTGCTGAATTTTAAAGATACCGATATTGATTTTACTTACCGGGAATTTGAACCCCTGGAATACAATGAATCCGGACAGAATGGTAATTTAGTGAATCTGTTGGCTTTTTATGCCAATATTATTTTGGGGGTGGATTATGACAGTTTTTCTTTAATGGGAGGAAATGAATTTTACAACAGGGCAGAGAATATAGCGGCCCAGTGCCAGAACGCGCGGGAGGCCGGTTGGAAATCTTTTGAAAGCCGCCGGAATCGTTATTGGTTGATCAACAATCTGCAGGACAGGAGTTATGCTCCTGTCCGGGAATGTATTTACCGTTATCATCGCCTGGGGCTGGACGTGATGGCGGATAATGTTACGGACGGCAGGATGGCTATACTGGAAGGCTTGGAATTGTTACAGAAAGCTCATCGGACAAAACCCAATTCTTATATTTTACAAGTATTTTTTGACGCTAAAGCGGATGAACTTGTCAATATTTATAAACCGGCTTTCACAGATGAGCGGAAAAGGGTTTACAATATTGTTTCGGAAGTAAATGCGGCTAATAATTCGAAATATAATGTCCTGATACAGGAAAAGACAAATTGAAGTTTATATTATGATAGAGCATATCCATATCTATAATTTCGCCTTGATTGACCAGACGGAAATTGCGCCGGGAAAAGGTTTTTCTGTTATTACCGGAGAGACAGGTGCGGGTAAATCCATTCTTTTGGGGGCTATCGGGCTGACTTTGGGACAGCGGGCTGATGCTTCGGCTATTTTGGATAAGTCCCGGAAGTGTGTTGTAGAGATAGAATATGAGATATCGGGATACCAGTTGCAAGAGTGGTTTGAAGAGAATGACCTGGATTATGCAGACCATGTTTTGGTGAGGCGGGAGGTGACCCCGGAGGGAAAATCCCGGGGGTTTATCAATGATACGCCGGTGAATAATAAAGTGTTGAAGGAATTCGGCCATTTTATGGTGGACATTCATTCTCAGCATCAATCTTTATTGTTGGCCCGGCCAGAGTATCAGACGGAGATACTGGATGCTTTTTGTGGAAATACGTTTTTGGAAGAATACAGTGTTTTGTTCAGGAAGCATCGGAAGTTACAGTTCCGTTTAAAAGAGATGCAAAGTAGGGTTGCCGATGCGGAAAAAGAAAGCGATTATCTGAAGTTTCAATTCAGTCAGTTGGAAAGTGCCTGTTTGCGGGAAGGGGAAAAAGAGGAATTGGAGAGAGAGTTGGATATGCTGACCCATGCTGAAAATATAAAATCCGCCCTGGGGAGTATCACCTGGAATGTAAGGGATACTGAACAATCTGTGATTCAGGTTCTAAAAAGTGTCCGGAATGCAACGGCTTCTCTTGGTTCTGCTTTTCCGGAATCTGCTGAATATGTTCAGCGACTCGATTCGGTGGTTATAGAATTGAATGACCTGGCCGATGAAGCGGAGCGGAAGGCCGAGGATATTGAATATAACACTGGCCGGATAGAGGCGATCAATCAGCGATTGAATGTAATTTATGATTTGTTATTTAAATACAAGGTAGAGGCTGTAGCTGAACTACTGCAATTAAAACAGGAATTTCAGAAAAAACTGGACAGTCTGTCCGTGAGTTCGGAAGATATTGAGGCGGCAGGGAAAGAGTTGCGGGAGACGGAACAGCAGATGCAAAAATTGGCGGCGAAAATGCATTGCCTGAGGGAAGAGGAAAAAGGGAAATTAGAAGAGATGATGAAAAGATTGCTGATGGATTTGGGAATCCGGCATGCTGATTTTATCGTACGTATTTTTCCATTGCAGGAGTACACTCCGACCGGAATAGATGGGGTGCAATTTCTGTTTGCAGCCAATAAAAATCAGGAACCGGGAGAAATTGCGAAGGTTGCTTCGGGGGGAGAGATTTCCCGGGTTATGCTGGCGTTGAAGTATGTATTATCTGCAACCAAACGCCTGCCTGTTATTGTATTTGACGAAATTGACACCGGTCTTTCAGGGGAGGTGGCTCATCGTATGGCCCGGATGATGCAGGATATGGCGAAATGTATGCAGGTGCTTAGCATATCCCATTTACCGCAAATAGCCGCCGCCGGAGAGGCCCACTATAAGGTATATAAGGAGGATAGTCCGGAAACAACCATATCCCGGATCCGGCTTCTGAATGAGGAAGAGCGGATTCGCGAAATAGCGGGGATGATTAGTGGAAAAGAGATTACACAAGCTGCGGAAGAGGCTGCCCGTAATCTTTTACAGGTGAAAACAGGGAATTAGGAATAAAATTATTTGTACTTTTGTCACTTCCGTATTGTGAAAGAACAAGTCGGAAAGATGTTAAACCAAAAAAACAAAAATGGCTTATAATTTATTAAAAGGAAAGAAAGGAATTATTTTCGGTGCATTGAATGAGATGTCAATTGCTTGGAAAGTAGCAGAAAAGTGCTTGGAAGAAGGTGCTGAGATAGTATTGACCAATACGCCTTTATCCATCCGGATGGGGGGAATTCAGGAGTTTGCGGACAAACATAATATTCCTTTGATTCCTGCTGATGCGACGAGTGTTGAAGATTTGACGAATCTGATGAATGAGGCAATGCGTCATTTTGGAGGAAAGATGGATTTCATATTGCATTCCATAGGAATGTCGTTGAATGTCCGGAAGAAAAGGGCTTATGACGATCTGGATTATGATTTTTTACAGAAAACGCTGGATATATCGGCTATTTCTTTTCATAAGGTATTGCAAACGGCCAAAAAGTTGGATGTACTGAATGAATGGGGCTCTGTGGTGGCCTTGTCTTATGTGGCTGCCCAGCGTACTATGTATGAGTACAATGATATGGCTGACGCTAAGGCGATGCTGGAATCTATTGCCAGGAGCTTCGGTTATATTTATGGTCGGGAAAAGAAAATCCGGGTAAACACTATTTCCCAGTCGCCGACCATGACAACTGCCGGAAGCGGAATCAAGGGATTTGATTCTCTGGTGGATTTTGCAGACCGGATGTCTCCGCTGGGAAATGCTACGGCCGATGAATGTGCCAACTATTGTATATGCCTTTTTTCGGATCTTACCCGTAAGATTACGATGCAGAACTTGTATCATGATGGAGGATTCTCAAGTATGGGAATGAGTTACAGGGCTATGCATCAGTATAACAAGAGTTTTGAAAATGGGGAGAAAGAGTGATTGAATGTATTTGTTTTTTGACACTGAAACGACCGGACTGCCCAAGCGATGGAATGCACCTGTAACTGACCTTGAAAATTGGCCCCGTTTGGTACAATTGGCGTGGATGGAATATGATGCCGTGGGGAAGGTATTGGATAGCCGGGATGTAATCATTTATCCTGAGGGGTATACTATACCGCCGGAAGTTTCACGTTTGCACGGTATCACTACGTCGATGGCCCAGGAAAAGGGAAGACCATTGAAGGAGGTGATGGAGGAGTTTGCGGAGAAAATAGATGGTGCTGCGGCGTTAATCGGTCACAACATTGGTTTTGATGAGTGTATTGTCGGGGCTGAGTTTGAACGTTTAAGGATGATGACCACTCTTTTTTTGAAACCGAAATATTGTACGATGAAGGGCTCCACGGATTATTGTCAATTGCCTGGGAAAAAAGGGTTTAAATCTCCTCGTTTGGCGGAGTTGCATCAAATTTTGTTTGGTGTGGGATTTGAGAATGCCCATAATGCGCTGGCTGATGTCGCAGCCACTGCCCGATGTTTCTGGGAGTTAAATAGACGAGGGATTATTAAATTGTAGTTGCAAGGTTGAGTATGGCTAAAAAATCAGATTTTAATACCAGGAATACTGTAAAGGATTTACAGGCTGAGTACGGGAAAATGCCTCCCCAGGCTATAGATTTGGAAGAAGCTGTACTGGGAGCTCTGATGCTGGAAAGGGATGCTTTTTCCATTGTGGGAGATTTATTGGAGCCGGATGCTTTTTATAAGGATGCTCACCAACGGATTTTCCGGGCTATCCACAAGTTGTTTATCCATGATGACCCTGTGGATTTATTGACGGTGAGTGAAGCATTGAAGCAAAGCGGGGAGCTGGAGCAGGTCGGTGGGTATTATTATTTGTCGCAGTTGACTTCCCGTGTGGCTTCTGCTGCTCATATAGAGTTTCATGCCAAAATTATTGTTCAGAAGTATTTACAGCGTAAACTCATCGGGGTTTGTACGGAGTTGCAGGCTATGGCTTATGACGAAGCTACGGATGTGTCTGATTTGATGGATAAGGCCCAGAAAGCTGTATTTGATATTGCTGACGGGAACATTAAGAAGGATACTGCGGAAATAGCTCCTATTATTGATGAAGCCATAAAAGGAATACAGGCTGCAGCCCAGAAACCGGACGGTATCAGCGGACTTCCGTCAGGTTTTAATGCATTGGATTCTGTGACGTCGGGATGGCAGCCTTCGGATTTGGTGATTATAGCAGCGCGGCCTGCAATGGGAAAGACGGCTTTCGTACTTTCTATGGCACGGAATATGGCTGTCGTACATAAGCAACCTGTGGCTATATTTTCTCTGGAGATGTCTGCCGTCCAATTGGTGAATCGTCTGATTGCCAGTGAAACGGAATTGAGTTCCGAGAAATTAAAGACCGGACGTCTGACTGATTCGGAATGGCAACAATTGCATAGCCGTATCAAGGCCTTGGTGGAAGCACCTATTTTAGTGGATGATACTCCGGCATTGTCTATTTTTGAGTTGAGGGCCAAGTGCCGTCGCCTGAAACAGAAATACGATATAAAAGTATTGATTATTGACTATTTGCAGTTAATGACGGCGGGTGCAGATATGCGTGGTAACCGCGAACAGGAAGTGAGCATGATATCCCGTCAGTTGAAGATTATTGCCAAGGAGTTAAACATCCCTGTTCTGGCTTTGTCGCAGTTGAACCGGGGTGTTGAATCGCGTCCCGACAAAAAACCGATGTTGTCAGACCTGCGTGAATCCGGTTCGATTGAGCAGGATGCGGATATGGTGCTTTTTATCCATCGTCCGGAAAAATATGGGATTACGACTGATAATGAAGGGAATTCTTTGCTGGGAATTGCGAGTATCATTATAGCCAAACACCGTAACGGAGCTGTAGGAGAAGTGAACTTGCGTTTCCGGGCTGAGTTAACCCAGTTTTGTGATTTGGATACCACATCTCCTTTTGCTTCGAATGCTGCTACCGGTGAGGTCGTGACTCAGATTATCGGTTCGAAGATGAACGAAGAGGTGGGTATGCCGGAATTGGCCCAGGGATTCGGAGAATTGCAGGAAGATTTTGATCATACCGGAAGTGTTCCTTTTTAGCCTTTATGCCATGATGAAAGTGTGGATTTTGTTTTGTTTTTGTTTATGGACAGGTGGCGTATATGCCAATCATATCCTGGTTCCTATGGATGAAACGCAAACGAATCATCTGAAAGCTTATGGAGTGGCTTATCATGCTCTGAAGAAAGGGTATGAGATTCAATGGCTATTGAATTACAGAGGAGGTAGTTTTGTTTTGCCTTTTGATGGAGAGGGACGGACGGAATGTCTTTTGAAAGGAGTGAGTTTTGAGGTTATCCCTCCTTCCCGGCTGACGGCAATATTGAATGAGATTGCGGTGCCTGAGGTCAATGCCGATGCCATGAAATTGGAAAAGGCGCCTAAGATAGCCGTTTATTCCCCCAAAGAAAAAAAGCCCTGGGATGATGCGGTGACATTGGCTCTGACTTATGCAGAGATTCCATATGACGTAGTGTATGATAGCGAAATTTTGGACGGTGGTTTGAAGGATTATGACTGGTTGCATTTGCATCATGAAGATTTTACGGGCCAGATGGGAAAATTCTACCGCAATTATCGTCATATGGATTGGTATAAGGCGGAGGAAGCTGCTAATTTACAGACAGCCAAGCGGTTTGGATATACAAAGATTTCTGAGTTAAAGAAAGCCGTGGTTCGTACTATCCGGGATTATGTGGATCATGGTGGTTTTATGTTTGCCATGTGTTCTGCAACGGATACTTATGACATTGCTTTAGCTGCCATGGAGGTGGATATTTGTGATGTGATGTTTGACGGGGACCCGGTGGATCCTGATGCGCAGGAAAAGTTGGATTACAGCCGGACTTTTGCTTTTAAGGATTTTAAACTTGAATTGAATCCCAATGTTTATGAATATTCGGATATAGATGTGACGGAAAGCCGGCAGGTGAATGAGCGGGACGATTATTTCCTGCTTTTTGAATTTTCAGCCAAATGGGACCCTGTTCCTACAATGTTATGCCAGAATCATGAGAATATGATTAAGGGATTTATGGGACAGACTACGGCTTATAACCGAAAGTTGATTAAATCGGACGTATTGGTGATGGGAGAGAATAAAGCGGCTGGTGAAGCCCGGTATATACACGGAGAGTTTGGAAAAGGAACCTGGACTTTTTACGGAGGCCATGATCCGGAGGATTATCAGCATTTTGTAGGAGACCCTATTACTGAGCTGGATTTACATAAGCAGTCTGCGGGGTATCGGTTGATATTGAACAATGTATTGTTTCCGGCTGCCAAAAAGAAACAACATAAAACATAGCCCGTTGCACGGAATGGGACGAAGTCATCTGCTATGAAAAAGAAATTATTGTTTTTATTCAGGTATTATCTGTTCTGGGTCGGAATATCGTTATGTGCCAGAATATTATTTCTGTTTTATCAATGGCAGGACACATCCTTTTTGTCGGGTCGTGATTTATTGCATATTATTTTCGGAGGACTGCCTTTGGATATGTCTTTGGGAGGGTATATTTTAATGGTTGCAAGCCTGATTATGGCTGTCAGTCCTTTTTTTCCGGAGCATGTGTTACGGAGGATTTTTTCGTTTCTGACCTGGATGTGCCTGGTTTTTTTTGCTGTGGTTATGACTGCCGACCTGGAATTGTTTAAAAACTGGGGGTATCATATAGACACGACTCCTTTGGTGTATCTGAAAACTCCGAAGGAAGCGATGGCTTCGACCCCTGGGTGGTTGGTCGTATGTTTGTTGCTTTTGATGGGGGCATTTCTGGCGGTATGCGGATGGGTTTACAGGCGTTGGGTGGTTGTCGGGTTAAAGGATGCCTGCAAGAATTGGTGGAGTATACCTCTTTTTCTGCTTATAGGCGGAAGTATGATTATTCCCGTACGGGGAGGATTTAATGTGGCTCCGTTAAACAGCAGTTTCGTATTTTTTCATCCTGCTAATATGTATGCCAATCAGGCTGCCATCAATCCGGTATGGAATTTTGTTTATGAACTGACGCATGTGAAGAAAGCCGGGAAACAATATGTATTCATGCCTGAAGAGCAGGCTGCCCGGTTGCTGGATAGTGTTTTGCAAACCGGTAACAATTATCCCCGTATTTTGCGGACCGAACGTCCCAACATTGTTTTTTTATTACTGGAAAGTTTTACTGCTAATGCAATTGAGGTGCTGGGTGGTTATCCTGATGTGACGCCTGCTTTGAATGCACTGGCTAAGGAGGGTATATTGTTTTCCAATATCTATGCTACGGGCTCCCGTTCTGATCGGGGGATAGTGGCTGCCATCAGTGGAATGCCTTCCAATCCTGCTGTAGCCATGATTAAATATCCTGGCAAGCTGATGAAATATTCCCGTTTTCCGAAAGAGTTGGAAGCAGCCGGATATACTACCCGTTTTTATTATGCCGGGGACATTAATTTTGGTGGTTTTCGTTCTTATATTACGATGAGTTTTCAAAGTATGGTCACAGAAGATGATTTTTCCGGGGAAGCTGTAGAGAATCGTTTTAAGTGGGGTATACATGACCAGTATATGTTTGACCGTTTGTTTGAAGATATGCAAAAAGCTCCGCATCCCTTTATGTATATGGCTTTTAATATGAGTAGCCATGAACCTTTCGATGTTCCGGGAGAAGCGTATATACCAGGGGATGATACGGAGCATAGATTTCTGAATGCCATTCATTACAGTGATGATTGTATCGGCCGTTTGATAACCAAATGCAAAGCTTCCGGATTATGGGAGAATACTTTGTTTATTTTGATGGCTGACCACGGTACCCGGCATATCAAACATTTGGACCCGGCGGAGCCGGCTGCCTATCATATTCCTTTGATTTTGTCCGGCGGGGCGTTGAGTGTAAAAGATACGGTCGTTACCACTTTGGGTTCTCAGACTGACATGGTGGCTACCGTATTGGCTCAACTGGGACTGGAGTACTCCAGCTATAAATATAGTCGGAATCTTTTGGCTGACCCCGCAGTTCCCTGTGCGTTCTATTCTTATCCTAACGCTGCCGGTTTGATTACCCCCGGAGGTAAGAGCGTTCTGAACCTGCAAAGCGGGCAATTTATAGAAAAAGAGACCGACCGGAATCAGGAATTGTTGAAAGCGTGGCTCCAGTCGGTCAGTGCGGAGATGAAACCTTAACGGGAAGGTTCTCTCAGAAGAATAAGTTCGGTGATGACAGGCCGGAGACCTACACGTCCGGGAAATCCCAGATAACCCTGGCCCCGGCTGACATAAAGGTATTGTTCTCCTATCCGGTAAAGTCCGTCATATTCAGGATAGAGGTACTGAGACGGACTCCATTGAAATTTTTTTGTGCGAATACCCATTTGCATGGCATGAGTATGTCCGGATAAGGTCAGGGGAATGGAGTGGTGTAATAGTTCTGCATGCCAGTGGCTGGGGTCATGGGAGAGCATAATGACAAACCGGTCTTCCGGCAAGGAATCCAGTGCTTGTGCAACATTTCCGTATTGAGGGAAGGGAGGGTTTCCCCAATTTTCCACCCCTGCCAGCCAGAGGGTGTCGCCATGGGCGGTGAGTGGAACCCGAGTGTTGTTGAGCAGGTGGAATCCCATTTCTTGCATATACCGGGCAAAGCGTTCCTGATTTTCCTTTTTTTCCCTGGCATTGGACCAATGGGTATAATTACCGTAATCGTGATTTCCGGTAACGGCATATTTGCCGTACGGGGCTTTTAATTTCTGGAATGTACTAATCCAGGGAAGCATTTCATCGGCAAAATTGTTGACCATATCTCCGGTGAATACGATTAAATCGGGCTTTAGGCGGTTTATTTCTCTGACCAGTTTTTCTATGCCCCGGTAGCTTTCCCCGAAACTACCTAAATGCAAATCCGAGAGTTGTACAATCTTAAAGTGATTGAAACCGGATGGCAGATTTTTGAAAGGAACTTCCTGGATGTCTGTTTTGTAGTCGTATCGTCCCCAGGTGATGCTGTACAGCAACAGGAGAAAGAAGACGACGGATAAAAGGTTTCTTGTCCAGGAAAAAAAACGGGTTATGCGGATTCCTGAATGCCGGAAAAGACTTCCGAACCCGTGGAAAACAATAAAAACAAGTTTAGGAACATAAAACAGAAAAGTGATTCCGATGATTTTTTCAATCCAGAAATATCCTTGAGGACCTTTCAGACGGATTATAAAGTATTGAAAAAGAAATAGCAGCGAGATAAAAAACAGAGTATGGAAAAAATAAATACCCTTTTGCCATTTTTTTCTTAACTGATGGCGGAGTTGGTAATACAGGAGTCCGTCTATGGCGAGTATGGTAAAAATACCGGTTATTAAAATCAAAGCGCTGCTTCTCATGGTCATTGGTTTAAAACAATCCGCTGATCCGACCGTTTTCGTCAATGTCGATGTTTTCTGCAGCCGGTTTGTCCGGAAGTCCGGGCATACGCATAATTTCTCCTGTGATGGGAATTACGAAACCGGCACCGGCAGCAATTTCAATCTGACGGACGGTAACAATGAAATCTTTTGGACGTCCTAATAGTTTAGGGTTGTCGGAGAGTGATTTTTGTGTTTTTGCCATACATACGGGCAGGTGTTCCAAACCAAGGTTTTTAATCCTTTTCAGGTCTGTTTTGGCTTGTGCGGTATAGTCGATAGCTGCTGCTCCGTAGATTTCTTTGGCTATCGTTTCAATTTTTTGTTCGATAGCCCAGTTCCAGTCGTAGAGCGGGCGTAGCTTACATTCGCATTGTTCCGCAATTTTAGCAGTTAATCTGGCCAGTGTTTCAGCTCCTTCTCCGCCTTTGGCCCAGACATCGGCCACTTCCATCGGCACTCCCAGCTCTTTGCATTTTTCAGCTATAATCTGTATTTCTTCTTCTGTATCAGAAACAAACTTATTTAAAGCAACAATCGGACAGATATTAAATTTCTTCATGTTTTCGATGTGCTTTTCGAGGTTTTCCATACCTTTCCGTAAAGCTGCCGTATCTTTTTCTTTCAGGTTTTCCTGTTTGACTCCTCCATGATATTTCAATGCACGTACAGTGGCCACAAGCACTACTGCACTGGGATTTAAACCTGCTTTGACGCATTTGATGTCAAAAAATTTCTCGGCTCCGAGGTCAAATCCGAATCCGGCTTCTGTGACCACGAAATCGGAAAGTGACAGGCCCATTTTAGTGGCTAATACAGAGTTGGTGCCTTGGGCTATATTGGCAAAAGGCCCGCCGTGGATAATTGCCGGATTGCCTTCAATTGTTTGTACCAGGTTCGGTTTGATGGCTTCTTTCAATAAAGCGGCCATTGCACCATTGGCTTTCAGGTCACGGGCGTATAAAGGTTGCTTATCGTAAGTGTAGCCAATGAAAATATTTCCCAATCTTTCTTTCAGATCGGTAAAACTTTCTGCCAGACAGAGGATAGCCATGATTTCGGAGGCTGCCGTAATGTCAAAGCCTGTTTCCCGGGGTACTCCGGATGTTGTTCCCCCGAGACCGACAATGATATGGCGGAGAGAACGGTCGTTCATATCCATAACTCTTTTCCAGGTAACGGTCCGGGGGTCCAGGCCCAGGGAAGAAGTTTTGCTCTGAACGTTATTGTCAATTAAAGCGGCTAACAGGTTATGGGCTTTTTCTATGGCATTGAAGTCGCCGGTGAAATGGAGGTTAATATCTTCCATTGGCAATACCTGGGAATAGCCTCCTCCTGTAGCGCCTCCTTTGATTCCGAATACAGGTCCCAGAGAGGGTTCGCGCAGTACTACCGTTGTTTTTTTACCAATCCGGTTCAAACCTTCGCTCAGGCCGATAGAAATGGTTGTTTTTCCTTCGCCGGCTGGAGTGGGTGAAATAGCCGATACAAGAATCAGATGTTTACCCCGGATTTTTTCCGGTTGAATCAAATGTAAAGGTAATTTGGCCTTATATTTTCCGTATAATTCCAATTCGTCCGGAGCTATCCCTATCTTTTTTGCGATTTCCGTAATGGGTTTTAGCTTTATTGTGTTGGCTATTTCAATATCTGTCATGGTTTGGGATTGTGTTTGGTTCGTTTATTTCAAAATAAATTCGGTACTACCAATTAATTCATTGTCACTGAATAGTTCTGCGGTATATTTTCCAGGTACCAGACTACCATCGTTAGGCCAATAAATAGACATTTCCAACCGTTCGCCTTCATAGTTGATTTCCCGTTTGGCAGAATAGGTGAGGGATACGTTTTGGTATTTAAAGAAAGCTTTTTCACTGAAAGCAATGACTTTATCGTCAGGACGTTTCAGGCGGAGGTAAATGGTACGGTCACCTCTTTTGGCTGTAATATTTTTCGTGATAACAAATTCTGCTTTCAGGTTAAAGCATTTCTTCCAATTGGTTTCCCGGTCTTTTTTATTTACCGGATAAACAACGAAATTTTCGGTTTTCAAAGCACTGGCTCTTGCAATGACTTCTTTCATGTCTTTTTGCTGATTTTCCAGTTTTTGATTCCGTTCCCGAACCCAACTCATTTGTTTGCGTACTTCCGTATTTTCCTGGGTGAGTTTTTGGTTTAATTGGTTGAGTGAATCTATTTGGACCACATAGCTTCGAAGGACAGTTTTCAGCGTCCCGATTTCTTTTTTATACCGGTTGATTTCCGCATAGGAATTATCGCGGAATTTTTTCATCTTGTCCAATAGGGTTGCGATTTTTTCCTGTTCCAGCAATAATTTTTCATTTAACGTATCATTACTTGTTTTCAGGTCGTCGTAATTCTGGCTAAGGTCGGTTAGTTCCTGTTCCAATAGTTCTTTTTCTTCATGTATGGCACGAATGTGTTTCCGGTTTTCCGATTTTTCTACCATAAGGAAAATAAATAATAAAATAAGGGCCACAGACAAGGAGGTAATGATGATCACCAACGTCTTATCTTTTTTGTCCCGGATGAATGAATTTCCTTCCATAATATTTATACTATTATTTTAATTATTTTTTCTTAAACCTGTCAAAGGTAGTATAATTTAGCAGGATAATGAATTGTATTATACGGATTGAACTCTGAAAAATTTGCTTTTTTAATTTTTTTAACTTATTATTGTATACAGTCAATCCATATTTATGCGGGAAGAATTTTTACAATATATTTGGGCAAATTCCTTGTTCAAAAGTAAAGATTTCACTACGGTTTCCGGCCGGAAAGTGGAAATTCTGCACCCCGGGCAATTGAATCGGGATGCCGGACCGGATTTTTTTAATGCCCGGCTTCGGATGGATGGAGTGGTGTGGGTGGGGAATGTGGAAGTGCATTTACGGAACAGTGATTGGGTGAGGCATCATCACCAGTCTGATGCGGCATATAATAATGTGATATTGTCGGTGGTGCGGGAGGCGGATGCTGAGATTTATAATAGTGAGGGACGTTTGGTGGAGACTGTGATTCTGGATTATGCGGATTGCCTGTACGAAGAGTATAAGTATATGCTGGGAGTGGACTCAACGCCTGGTTGCCGTAGGAATTTATCCGGAGTAGATAAGGGTTTGCTGGATATGTATCTGGAGAGGTTGGCTGTCGAAAGACTGGAACGGAAGTGCTCGGAGTTACAGCAATTGCTGAAACAAACCCGGCAGGATTGGGACGAATGTTTTTATCGGTTGTTGTGTAAATATTGGACCGGGAATGTAAATGCAGAGCCGTTTTATCAATTGGCTTTACGCCTTCCTTATCGTTTATTGCTGCGGTATTCTGACAGGCAGCTTGCTTTGGAAGCTTTATTGCTGGGCTGTGCCGGTTTCCTGGAGGGTGCCGAATCGGATGCTTATGGTGGTTTACTGAAAAAAGAATTCCGGTATCTGCAGTATAAACACGGATTGCAGGTGATGAATCCCGCTCAATGGAAGCTGATGCGTATTCGTCCCAATGCTTTTCCGGTTATTCGTTTGGTTTTGTTGGCTGCTTTTATCCGGAGACATGAGAATTTGTTGTCCGGAGTATTGGAAGCTGAGACTTCGGAAGAGGTGGCGAAATGGCTGGATGTGACGACTTCCGAATATTGGAGAATACATTCTCAATTGGGAAGACCGACCGGAGAGTGTGTCCGCAGGTTAGGCATTCAAATGAAAAAGACTTTATTGATTAATGCCATTGTGCCGGGTGTCTTTTGGTTTGGCAAGGAACAGGGGGGAGAAAAATATATGGTAAAAGCCATGAAATGGCTGGAGGGATGTAAGCCTGAAAATAACTACATTGTCCGCGGATGGGAAAAATCAGGAGTGAAAGCAGTATCGGCCATGCAGACCCAGGCATTGATTGAGTTGACCCACAGGTATTGTGAGTGCCATCGCTGTTTAGAATGCCGAATCGGGAGGGAAATCTTTTCAGCACATGTCAATCGCTTCTTGCCGTAGTATTTCCGGTAGGTTTATTTCCCTTTTTTCTAAACTGATTAACCAGTCGGGTATTTCTTGCGGGCGCAATGTGTAAAGAATATCACGGAATTCTTCGATTTGGGTATCGGAATAGGCATTGGCCGGAACCTGGTGGTAGCGGTCCAGTTCTTCATCTTCAAAATAATCAATTTTGCTGTTGGCCTTTTTTAATCCTTTCTCACATACGGCATGTGCTCCGCAGCATTCTGCTGGCGGAGCTACGATTTCTTCTGTTTCCCGGTTTTTGTGTTTACTGAAAAAAGTAAATAGGGCAACTATAACCAGCAGCCCTATTATTCCCAATATGAGGTAAATCATACTGCAATTATTTGCTCAGTTCTTTTTTTAACAGGTTAACCTGATTGCTCAGTTTTTTTATTTCCGCATCGGCTTCTGCTTTTGTTTTCCGAATCCAGCCTAATTTTTTATTTAATTCTTCGTTTTGTGTTTTCAGTTTTTCCAGCTCTGCTATTTTTCCTTGTGCTGTGGAGTTTACCGTTTGGAGTTCGCTTTTCAGTTTTTGATTTTCAAATTCCAGATCTGTCTGTACTTTATTCAACTCCTGCCTGATTTTATCCCGTTCTGCGGTTATTCGCTGCAAATTGGTTTCCAGCGATGCTATTTGTTCACTGGAAGATCGGGTGGTGGTTTTAATCTGGTCGGCAACATTGCTGAGTTCGGATTTTAATTCCACTTGTTTGCTTTCCAATGAACGAAGTTTGGTATATAATTCGTCTATTGTTTTATCTTTTATTGCATTATTTTCTGTCAGTTTATAACGGATTGTATTGAAGTCGTCCTTTGCTGCCTGCAAATCGTTTGTCAATCGGCTTTTTTCACGTTTCAATTCCAATACGTGGCGGTCTGCCTCCCGTTTTGCTCTGGCTAATTCTTCATATTTTTTCTTGGAAACACATGAACCCAATAAGGATGAAATGACAATGAATCCTCCGACATACAATACTGTTTTTCTCATATACTCTGGTTCTAATTATTTTTAGACACTTTTGGTTTTAAGCATTATAATTGCTTACTTTGGGGCAAATATATAAAATTAAATAGAAACTCAACGTATAACTACCTTGAATTACTTAAAAGTATTGATAACTATGAAGAGAAGATTGTTTTTCCTGATGATGGTGATTGTTTCCTGTTGTGTATCGGCAACGGCCCAGGATGGGAGAGTTACAGTGAAGGGTACAGTGATAGACAGCCATACGGGGGGACCGGTTGCTTTTGCCAATCTGGGATTGTTGGGAACGGTGGCCGGGACTGCTTCGGATATTGACGGGATATTTGAATTAACTGTTCCGGATAAATATTCCACGCATGTTATCCGGGTTACAGCCGTGGGGTATGCCAATATGGAATTCAAGGTATATGAAGGAGCCGGTAAGCCTGATTTAAAAATCCGACTGAAGCCGGTTACGTATGGGATGGGGGAAGTGGATGTTTACGGGCAGTTGTTGGTTTATAAAAAAATGCTGCGGAATGTAGTATCTTCCATTTCAAAGAATTACATTTCAAAGCCCTATAATTATCAGGGGTATTTTAAATATACCATCCAACGCGGAGATGAAGAAAAGGTCAAGGAAGCTATTGTCACCGTGTATGATGCGGAAGGTTACCACCGGGACAATGTTGCTGCTGCGTTTAAAGCCCTGCATTATAATTTCAGTGAAGTGCGCAGAAGTCAGGAGCCTGCTTCCGTATGGGACGGGTTGACTTATTTCGATGATGTTCTTACTGCTGATATTGTGCGGAATACCCGGAATGTATTGGATATTGTCAATGCCCGGGACTATAAGCTGAAGAGCAAGGGTAAACTCCTTTATGAGGGCGATTCTGTACAGGTCATTGGCTATGAAGGGTTGAAACCTTCTATTTCTACTGCCGGAGATCCTTCCGTACAAAGTTATCATGGAGAAATATACATTAATCTGAAAGATATGGCTGTGCTTAAAAATGTAGCTTATCTTACTTCGCGGGATTTTAATGCCCTGGGCCGGAATCTGGTTACGGTGGAGGAACAGCCCAAGAAGGATGTAAAAATGACGATTACAACGACTTACAAGAAACTGAATTCAGTGTATTTCCTGAGTGGGGTGAATATCGAGTATGCTTATGAGGAAGCGGGTATTCCTGTGAAAGGGGAAGCGCAGTTTATTACAACCCGTCTGAATGTAAACACACCAACTCCGATAGAGGGAAGGACTTATTATGAAGACAGGAAGACAAATGAGGATTTTTGGAAAAATTATTCGGTGTATTTTGAAGAATAAAAAAAAACTCCCGGGTTGCCCGGGAGTTTTTTTGCCGTTTATTTTTTGAATATATCTTCTTTTTCCTGAGGTTTCTTTTCAATGTGCCATTGGAAATCTTTTAGAAATTGTTCTTCTGTTTGTACCATAAATAAGGGGTTTAACTGACCTTCCACTTTGGTAATGAAAACAATATCTTTTACTTTCTTTTGTTCCAGAAAGATTTTAATGGTGGAACTGACAGTCTTGTCTAATCCGATAATTACTCCTTTGTCATCCGGGTAATAGAGGGCTTCTCCGCTGCCATCTACAAATACAAGTTGAAGTTCGTTATGTTGGACGTGACCTGTCATATTCCTGCCTTTGATTTGGTTAAACATGACAGAATCCAGCTGGTTTATAATCATTGCTTTATTATTCAGATGAAACAGGTCCACCTGGTTGTTCCGGAGGTGCATATCAATGTCCGTGGCAGTCAATTGGTTGCCACTGGCCCATACAATAGGCGACCGGTAGAGAAAAACGGTGGAATCTGCTGTAGGGAAGACCATGGAATCACATACCCCCTGTAAATCGGTACTGTAAAATTTGGTGTTATAGTAGGCCTTCATGATATTATGTCCCAGGGTGTCTTTATTGACGGACAGAGTATCTCCGTGGATAAAGAGGGAATCTGATTCATTAACCAGAATCAGCAGTGCTCTTTCGGTGATAAAGGCATAATCGTTATTTTTTAAAATTTCCCCGTAATTTCCCTCAATAATTACATTGTTCAAGGTATCGTAAAGATGGATATTTTGGTGTAAAGAGGCTGTACTGGAGAGACTGTCAACAACGATGGTGTCTGCTGAGCCCCAATAAGTGTCGTAAGTCAGTTTATTGTTTTTATAAAGTTCCGCATGAGCTGTTAAAGAGTTATACCAGCCGTTTTCCGAGTATAGGGTGCGGTTGTCTCCGTAAATATAGGTCGGCCCCAATATAGTGATCAGTTTGGTTTCTGTCTGGTATTTGAGTGTATCGGAATACATCGTATATTGAGGAGTGTAGACCTTGACGCTGTCCTTGAAAAACATCTCGTTGGATGCGACGTAATAATAGCCGATGTCGCTGATTAAGGTGTTGATGGTGTCTTTGATGGTACCACCGTCAAAATAATAACCGATACGCCGGGCAGCATCATAATCCAGAAAATTTGTAGTCAGGGTAATTTGCGGATCTTTCATGATGACATTGTTTCTGACTTTAGCCAGTTCCGTATCACCGTTATAAGTCATAAAGTCGCCCCACAAGTTCAGTGTATCGTTTTGAATCACATGAACATTGCCGAAGGCTTCCACATAATTACTGTCCTGATATTGATGGAGGCTGTCACAAAACATCAGCATATTTTTATGTTGCAGCTCTACCTGGCCAATCAGACGGTTCAGGTGGTGCTTGGTATCTATAACGGTGCTGTCGGAATTCAGAATATAGATAACCGCTTTGTCTTGTGCCTTGCCGGACAGATAGCAGCCAATCACGAGACAAATGAAAATTAATAGTGTTTTGCTACACATTCTGCTGATTCTTTATTTTATAAATTCCCGGATGAGATTTTCTACCTGCAGGTGCTCAGCTTCTGCTTTATAATTTCTGAAAATACGGTGGCGAAGTATGGCTTCTGCCACGTTTTTTACATCCTCCAGGTCGGGGGAATATTTCCCTTGCAAAGCAGCCCGGGTTTTAGCACCGGCAACCAGGTATTGGGAGGCCCGCGGACCTGCTCCCCAGTTCAGATACTGGTCAGCCATAGGATGGGAACCGGGGCGTCCCGGCCGGGTTTTAGCAACCAGTTTTACGGCATATTCCGTAATGGGTTTGGGAACAGGCATCTGCCGGATAACTGCCTGATATTTCAGGATTTCTTCACCATTGATAATTCGGTTCAGTTTTCCGGATTCCTGTCCGGTGGTATTTTCGACAATGGCTATTTCTTCTGCTTCTGTCGGATAGTCCAGGATTACGCTGAACATGAAACGGTCCAGCTGGGCTTCCGGCAGGGGATAGGTACCTTCCTGTTCTATCGGGTTTTGTGTGGCCAGTACGAAGAATGGCTGTGCCAATGGGCGGGTGGCTCCGGCCGCTGTTACTTCCCGTTCTTGCATCGCTTCCAGCAGGGCACTTTGCGTTTTCGGGGGAGTACGGTTAATTTCGTCTGCTAAAATGATATTGGCGAAAAGTGGTCCTTTGACAAAACGGAATTCTCTGTTCTGGTCCAGAATCTCCGTACCTATGATGTCCGAAGGCATCAGGTCGGGAGTAAACTGGATGCGTTTGTAGTCCAGCTCCAACGTTTCAGAGATAGCTGTAACCATTAAAGTTTTAGCCAGGCCGGGAACTCCGATGAGCAGGCAATGGCCGTTGCTGAATATAGAAATCAGGATTTTATCGATGACTTCTTCCTGGCCGACAATTTTACGGGATATTTCTTTTTTTAAATCTTCATATTTCAGTTTTAGCTGATCGATCAGTTTGGCTTGCTCTTCCATGATATTCAATTAAGTAACAGGCGTTTGCTTTATTTAATCCATCCGTCATAACGGAATTTTCCGTTTTTATATTCTTCGTCGATATGGACGTAAGTAGTGGCTTGTTTTTCTTTTATCCATTTTTCCAGTTTGTCCATTTGTTTCTCATTTTGCAGCATGAGTTCAAAATTCAGCCAGTCATCGTCCAGATTAGCCTTATGCTGAGGATAAAATGCCTTTACTTTGATAATTTTATATTCTTCTCTTCCTTCTGAATAGCTGACAAAAGGTTCTGAGATTTCTCCTGGTTTAAGGTGATTTACTACTCTGCCCATTTCTGCCGGAATCTCTGTCCTGGCAATTTTGGCTTCCGCAGTCTGGGGTGCTGCATAGAGTCCGCCGTTATTCCGGGTTTTCTTGTCTGTTGAGAAATAAAATGCAGCCTCTTCAAAAGTCATTTTACCGTCCTGGATGTATTGGCGGATGGTATCAAGACGGTGCATAGCTTCTTCTTTCTCGGTTGGCGACACTTTGGGTTGTAATAAAATGTGGCGGACATTTACTTTTTCACCTTGGCGGTCAATCAACTGGATAATGTGAAAACCGTATTCTGATTCAACGATTTTGGATATTTTCCCCGGTTTCAGGCTAAATGCTGCTTCCGCAAAAGCGGGATCTAACGATTTGCGCGTCATATATCCCAGTTCACCTCCGCGGGTGGCGGAACCGTCTTCTGAATACAAAACAGCTATGGTGTTAAAAGTTTTTTCTCCTTTTTGTATCTGGTCCCGGTATTCCCGTAGCTGTTCCCGTATGCGTTCTTTTTCCGCATCGCTGATGTTGGGACGTAAGACAATCTGTTGTAATTCGTATCTGTCGGGCATATCCGGCAGACTATCTTTGGGTAGTTTTTTGAAATAAGCTCGTACTTCAGAAGGGGTGACCCGGATTTTTTCCACTATTTTTTGTTGCATTTGCTCTGTGATCAAGCGCTCCCGTATTTGTCCGCGCATTTCGTCCTTAATTTCCTGAAGCGGTTTGCCGAAGAAACTTTCCAGGCGTTCCTGGGAGCCGGCGTTACTGATGAAGTACTCGATTTGGTTGCTTACTGCATTTTCTACTTCTTCTTCTGTCACAGATATACTGTCTACCTGGGCTTGTGCCAGTAACAGTTTTTGGATAAGTTGCTGCTCCAGTAATTCAGTCCTGTAATTGGCCGAAGAAGAAATCAATCCTCGTCCCTGTTCCTGTAAAAAAGCATTTTCAATATCTGATTTTAAGATGATTTCTTCTCCAACGATAGCCACTACTTTGTCAATGACATTTTTCTGAGAGAAGAGTACGCAGAAATGAAATGAGAAGACAAGTAAAAATAAATACTTTTTCATATAATTGATTTTACAAAATTGAAGGCTCTTTTTGAGCCCTCTAAGCTACTATTTTTATTTAAAATAGAGAAGTCCGGTCTGTAGTTTAGTAAATTTTTACATAATTCTTCCTAAGTCCTTCCTGGTTTATTTGTTTTTCCAGTTCATTCTCAAAAGAGAGCTTCTTTTTATATTTCAGGATTAACGTAATTTCATTTCGGACGTAATCCAAAGGCGCGATTGTCTGTTCTCTTTTGATTTCATTGATTTTCAGAAAATAGTAATTTTTATCATCTTCTTTTTCAATGTTTTTCAATGTCAGGATTTCTTTTGCCAGAGTGTTGAAATCCCCTGGAATTAAGTTCAGCAGGTATTTCACTTCCATCCACCGATTCTGGAAATTATCGTATTTATGGGCATGGGTCAGACAGTAGTCTTCAAGATTTTCCTGGTCTTCCGCTTTATCAGACTTATTCCATTTTCTCACCTGGGTCAGGTTAGATACTGTTTTAGGCAGAATAAAAAACACTGCTTTTACGATAGGAGTGGCCAAGATAAAGTTATTTTCGTTTTTATGGTAGTATGCTTCAATTTCTTTGTCGTCAATATCTCCTACTAAGCGTTGGGCAATCAACTTTTGTTTATAATGGTGAATTAGTAAAGTAGTCCGGTATTCATCCACTTGTTTTTGTATATCTATTTCTTCTCCGGAAAGGTTTTCAATGGCTTTGTGAAGCAGGAGTTTTTGGGTTACCCAGTTCCGGATATAGTTTTGGGCCATGATGATACTGTCCTCCGAAGGAGTGTCGGGAGGGATAAAATTTGCAACCTCCGACTTATAAAGGTTTGTTTCAAAAACCCGGGCAGCCGGTTGATTGGCCGGTTGTGACGGATGGCAGGCATATAGTAAAACAGAAAAAAGGAGTAGGGATATGATTTTCATTTTACACTTTATTTTTACACCTGGGCGAAAGTAGTAAATTATTTTCAATTTCATTGTATCTTTGTTTTATGGTTTCAGAAGGGAACCGTTGGAATGTTGAGAATCGGAAAATGGAATGAGCATGGAAGAAATCCGGCAAATCTTAAAGCAATATTGGGGATACGAGCAGTTCCGCAGCCTGCAGGAAGACATTATTCTGTCGGTACTGTCCGGAAAAGATACCCTTGCCCTGATGCCTACCGGAGGAGGAAAATCAATAACCTATCAGGTGCCGGGAATTCTGCTGGAAGGAGTTTGTCTTGTGATTACTCCGTTGATAGCCTTAATGAAGGACCAGGTGGAAGGCCTGCAAAAGAGAATGATTGCTGCCGAAGCGATTTATACGGGTATGTCTTCTGAGAGGGTGGAGTCGGCGATAAACAAAGCCATCGGAGGGAAAGTCAAATTCCTGTATATCTCGCCGGAGCGGTTGGCTTCCGAATCGTTTCGCTGCCGTTTAAAACAAATGCCTCTTTCATTATTGGCAGTGGATGAAGCTCACTGTATATCTCAGTGGGGATATGATTTCCGGCCTTCTTACCTGAGAATTGCTGAAATTCGTTCCTGGTTTCCCCGGATGGTAGTACTGGCATTGACGGCTACGGCTACCCCCCGAGTTGCCGACGATATACAGCATCATCTGAAGTTTACAGAGTTTCATGTACTTTCAAAAAGTTTTCGTCGGGAAAATATTTCCTATGTAGTGCGTAAGGCAAATGATAAATTGGGTGAATTACTTCATATTCTTTCCAAATTGCAGGCCAGTGCCATCGTCTATGTCCGTAAGCGGGCAAGTACTGAAGAGTTGGCCCGCTTTCTTATGGAGAAAGGGATTCCTGCTGACTTTTATCACGCTGGTCTGAATGCTTTGCAACGGGAACAGAAGCAGGAAGACTGGAAAAATAATGTTTTTCCGGTGATGGTTGCTACGAATGCTTTCGGTATGGGAATAGACAAGCCGGATGTGCGTATTGTGGTCCATTTCGATATTCCTGACAGTCCGGAGGCTTATTTCCAGGAAGCGGGTAGAGCCGGTAGGGATGGGGGCCGGGCTTATGCAGTATTGTTATATAATGAGGCTTCCCTGACGGCTTTTAGGAAAAGGATAACTCAGGGATTTCCGGAGAAATCCTATATTCGGAAAGTTTATCAGGCCGCCGGCGATTTTTTGGGGGTGGAGGAAGGCGGTGGCAATGGCTATGCTTTTGAATTTGATCCTGAAGTATTTGCCAGGACTTTTAAATTAGACTACGGTCAGGTAGTGTCTGCTCTTAAAATCCTTCAGGTGGCAGGCTATCTGGAATTGACCACTGACGTCAGGGCCCGGTCGCGTATTAGTTTTCTCGTTATTCGTGACCAGCTTTATAAAATAGAGTTGAATGATTCCTTTTTGGAACATTTGATGGAGTTTATTCTGCGTACTTTTTCGGGGGTTTTTGTGCAGTATGTCTATGTAGATGAACAATTGTTGGCTGAGCGTTTGGGAGTCACACGCCAGGAGGTATATCATGGTTTGCTGACTTTGGCTAAAAGAAAGATTATCGGTTATATCCCGGGCAACGACCGTCCTTATTTAGTCTACCATCAACCGCGGGTTCCGTCTTCTTATCTGCATCTTGACCGGAATGCTTATGAAGACCGGAAACATGTTTTTGCTTCTAAAATTGAGAAGATGGCGGAATATATAGAAAAAGAGGAGGGGTGCCGCCAGCTTTATCTGATGGAATATTTCGGACAAAAAGAAAAACAAGTTTGCGGAATATGCGATTATTGTCTTGGACGGAAAAAAATTTCCCGGAAAGAGAAAGATAAAACGGATATGGCCATTCTTGCGGTTTTACAGGAACAGGACCGGGAGGTAAAAGAGGTTGTCTACCGGGTAGAGGGCCAACGGGAAATGGTGATTGAACGCATCCGGCATCTGCTGGAAGAAGGAAAGATATTCTATAAATCGCCCACTGTGCTTGCTTTGAAGCGGTGATTAAACACCGGTTTTATTGCCGAACAGGGAAATATGCAACCGGTCACAGTATCTCCATCCGTTCCGGATACAATGTGTCAGCACCTCGCGTGTATTTATTCGTATTAATTCGGGGGTTGCACCTAAAGGCATCAGCAAAACATCTTCCGGTTTCCATCCTTGGAGTTGGGAGAGCAACTGCCGGATTTCTTCTGCATCTTTCTTGCAGGAATAGACAAATTTCAATTGAAAATCTTTCCCGCAGGAGGAGGCAAACCGGATAAAATTCTGAATGGTGGTGACGGAAAAGAGCGGTTTGCCGGAACAGGAGGAATGGGAGGCGGATAATTTCGGCGACAAACTGAATAAATCAATGTACCGGGCAACCTTTTCATCAAACAGGGTGCCGTTGGTTTCCAGGGTAATGTGGTATTTACGTTCTTTTTTCAACTTTTCGCATAGCTGTTCCAGTTCCTGGGCCTGTAACAGTGGCTCTCCTCCGGTAATGACAAGATGCCTGATGGAGTCTGTATTCTGAAGGACGAGGGAACAAATGTCATTAACAGATTTGGTTTGTACATTCTGCAACTCATAAGCGGCGTAGGACGTGTCGCAAGGCACCTGCACGTTGTTTGGCAATGTCCAGCAACAATGCAGGTTACAACCTGCCAGACGGATAAACAGGGAAGGTACACCACACAATTTACCTTCTCCTTGTATAGTTCCGGGGATGTCCAGCCCGGAAGCCGGAGAAATGGGGAGGGGATGTCCGTGCTGGTCTTTCGTAATGGGAAAAATTCCGTCTTTAGCGATTTTCATAAGAAAAAGTTTTGAGCTTGTCCCACCACTCCTGGTTTATCCAGCCTGCTGTTATATCCGGAGAAAACAACAGGTCATCCATGCGAAAGTTCACCCACGAAAGGTCCTCCCGGAATGCTTCCGCATAGCCTGTGGCTGTTTCGTGTACCCTCACCGAGTGGAGCCGGATATTGCCTTCTCCGTTCAGACGTTCTGTATGCCGGAATATCTGGTCTATTATATAAAAAAACAGCAGGGCATATCCTTCGGCAGAAGGAGATACAGGGATTTCTACAACTCTTTTATTATAGCGGTAAATAAAGTCTTTAAATTCCTGGTTTTCCCGGTTCCACAGGGAATAAGAATGGTCAAAACTTTCGATGAATTCTTTCACTTGTTTTAACCGGCAGAAGTCCATGACCATATAGCCGTTGTCCAATCGGTCGGAGGTAATGAACACTTCAACGATATAAGAATGCCCGTGTATGTTTTCCCGGCACCGTTGAGAGGTACAATTGCGGACAATGTGGGCACCTTCAAACTTGAATTGTTTACGGATAATCATGACTTGGTTGTATGAACGGTTAACGGGTCGTTTACACCTGCCTCGGCAAATGCTTTTGCCCGGAGCAGGCAACTGTCGCAGGTTCCGCAGGGGGAATCACCGCCTCTGTAACAAGTCCAGGTGAGACTGAAATCTACTCCCAGTTTCAGGCCCAGTTTTACTTCTTCTGCTTTGGTCATGTGCATAAAGGGAGCATGGATGGTAATGTGGTGCTTTTTTTCGGCTCCTGTCACTGTGCCAAGGTTAATGGCCTGTTCCATTGCCCGGATAAATTCTTCCCGGCAGTCTACGTAGCCTGAATAATCCACTTCACTCACTCCGATGTAGATGTCCGTGATGTCCAATGCGTCCGCCCAGGATGCAGCAACAGAGAGAAAGACCATGTTTCTTGCCGGCACGTAGGTCGTCGGGATGTCCTGGCGGTCCACTTTTCCGTTTTCCACTTCCATTTCCGGATCGGTCAGCGCGCATCCCTGCCATTGGTTTAGCAAGAGGGTTACTACCTTGTGTTCTTTAACTTGGGCTGCCCGGGCTATGGCCTGCGCGCTTTGTAATTCTTTGTCGTGTTTCTGTCCGTATTGGAAAGTGAGTGCATAAATTTCATCGAATCCCTCACTTTGGGCTAGATATAAGGCGGTGGTAGAATCCAGACCACCTGATAATAATACAATAGCTTTTTTCATTGTTTTTGTTCCACATGAATTTCTTCTTCGTCGGTATAGTTTAACCGAATGTCTTTTTCCCGGTTAAAAGGAATGTCAAAGGTATTATTTGAAATCATAATGTTGGCTACTTTTTCAAATAAAAAAGGGTATTTGTTCCAATGGAAAGCCGGAAAATCCTGATTGTGCAGGATGGTATTGTTGCGGAAGACAAGTCCTTGTACCGATTTGGCGTAAAGCAGGGGACGGTCAAATGTTTCAAACCGGTTTCCTTCAATCACAATACCGGCTTTTCCGTCCTGACCGTGGAAAAATTTCTTTTGCCGGACCAGGTCGGGGATTTCCGGATAGATGGAAATGACCGCATTGGTAAACTGGAACATATTGGTCAGAGCGTTGATAAAGGTATTATTTTTAATCAATATATCCCGGCAGGCTCCTGTTTCGTACCATCCGTTGCAATCTCCACATAATAAAATGGCGGTTCCGGAAGTATGGTCGAAAAGATTATGGGTGACTACTGTTTTCCGGGGAGTACTGAAAAGGGCTCCTCTGGCCCGGTTGTTGCGTATGATATTATGAGTAAACTGTACTTCTGGTGTCCAGGTCAGGTTCTCGATGCCGAAATTTCCTTCCGGCTGGATTGTTGCATCTATGGGGTTGGTGAAGCGAATCCGGAACAGTTTTACCCCCTTGTCGGTGGGAGCGTCTGCCGGAATAATAGAGGCGATGGTATTCCTGGCTCCCAGAATCTCCATGGTTTTGGACCGGATAAACTGTACGGAGTCTCCCGGGTCTCCCCATTTAAATCCCCAGCTCTGGGAATGCATATAGGCAGCCGTCAATGTATGGTCATCCACCCGTTCCGTTACTTTCAGGTAAGTACCATGAATGTTAATGGCGTCATCCATCATACCTTCATACAGTCCGTTGGTGGAGATTATCTTTCCCTTGCAACCAGAAAAATGGGTGGCATCGGCCTGGGTGGTAAAGTAACGGGGATCGTTTTTCCCTTTTAGGCAAATTCCGAAATGCTCTAAGGTGATGTTATTGCAAAGCTGGGCAAGCAATCCCATACCTTCGGCATAATGTATTTTTATATTTTTCAGTTCGGTGTTATCGGATTGGTGAGCAAATATTCCAGGTGTTGGGCGGTGCCACGTTCTGCCTGCAATAACTGTTCCGGGGACCAGCTTGGGCTGTTTCCATCCCGAAGCGATGATGGTGCGGGGGGCAATTTCCTCCACTTGTTTTAAATAAACCCCCTGGTCGCTGGTGTTATAGATGATGTGGCGCGTTATTCCGTCAAAAGCTATACAACCCTGGGGAGTGTGTTCCCAACCTTCACCACGGGCGCTGAAAACCCCGTCCGTGATTTTATAGTCCACCCACGGGGCAATTTCTAAGGTAATCCGGTTTTGGGCCGTATCGTTGGCGACTACTTTCATTTGGGTGATGTGCGGATTTTCAAAGTCGACTGAAAAATTTCGGAGGGTACAGTTTTCACAATTGACAATACTGATAGGCAGCATCCTTCCATGGAAGATAAACTCCGAACCTTTTCCGTCCAGGATAACATTTTTCAGTCCCTCCAGAGGGATTCCCACTTGCTTGGGGTTATTTTGGTCATGGTTGGAAATATAATATTCCCTTTCCAAGGCAGCTGTCGGGTAGAAATGGTAAGTCCCTTCCGGAAATTGTAATACAACAGGGGAGTTGCTGTGGTGTTCCCGTACGATCTTTTGGATGGCACTTGACAGTAGTAGTGCAGAATTTTCACGGCTGTCCGGTTTTAAACCGTATTTCCCCAAGTCGTAATTTTTTGCTTGTGATGGAAAAATAGTCGCTATGAGCAAAGCAAAAAGAAGAATAAAACTATATTTCATTGTTTGTATTTTAGAAGCAGCAAATTTAGGATTTAAAATGAGAATGGGAACAAATAATTTAGTAATTTGGCCTCCCTAAATGAATTGTATGAAAGAGCATAGCTATCTGAGTCATCACTATCTGTATTTTTCCCGTTGGACGAGGAAAGGCTATTCGATATTTGCCGGGTTGGGACGGGAAGTGCGTATTGCCCGTCTGACTGTTGGCATGTACCGGAAGGTGCTTTTAAAATCCGCTTCCCATGGGGTGGTTATCAATACGGATAAGATTTCTGAAGCAGAAATGCAAATCAGACAGAACGATATATTCCGGAAGATGGCTGTGAACTTAAAGGGAGAGGTGTGTCCGGACAAAATGTTGTGTATATGATATAGGCAGAGGGATATATGGTGGTATATATCCCTCTTTTATTTGAAATGATATGATTGAGACGATTAAAGAAAAAGTTCTGAATGGGGATGCCGTTTCCCGCGAAGAGGTCTTTCTTCTGGCAAAGGAAAGGGATAAGCAGGCTTTATTTCATGCTGCCGGTGAAATCAGGGACAGACGGGCAGGGCGGCATTTCGATACTTGCTCCATTATTAATGCCCGTTCGGGCAGGTGTTCTGAAAATTGCAAATGGTGTGCCCAGTCGGCTGTTTTCAGTACACATATAGATGAATATGAGTTGGTGGATGAGGAGACTTGTTTGCGGATGGCACAATTAAATGATGAGTACGGAGTAGATAAATTTTCGTTTGTTACGAGCGGAAGGGCTCTATCCGACCGGAATATCGGTCGTTTGTGCGAATTTGCAGTAAAAATAGGGGCCAAGTCAGATTTGCATTTGTGCGCATCGATGGGATTGTTGAAGAAAAACCAGCTACAAAAGCTGAAAGAAGCAGGAATTACACGTTACCATTGCAACCTGGAAACATCTGCACGTTATTTCCCTTTTTTGTGTACTACCCATACTTATGCGGAAAAGATAGAAACCATCCGGGCGGCACAGGAAATAGGTATGGAAGTTTGTTCCGGTGGTATTATCGGTATGGGAGAGAGTATGGACGACCGGATAGAACTGGCTTTGACTCTCCGGGAACTGGGAATCCGTTCCATTCCTTTAAATATCTTGAATCCCATTCCCGGCACTCCTTTGGAGGGAGCAAGGCGGTTACCGGATGAAGAGATATTGACGACCATTGCCTTGTTTCGTTTTGTGCATCCGGAAGCTTATCTTCGTTTTGCCGGCGGGCGCATGTTGATTGCCCATATAGAAACGGAGGCTATTCAAGCCGGTATCAACGCTGCTATTGTGGGTGATTTACTGACAACGGTAGGGTCTAAAGTAAAAGAAGATATGAGAAAGGTTAAAGAATTAGGTTTCAGTATTTAATTGACATGAAAACAGAAGAAATATTAGAATTTGACAGGGAGCACATCTGGCATCCTTATACTTCAACTTTGGACCCGCTCCCTGTCTATCCGGTGAAAAGGGCGGAGGGGGTATATATTGAACTGGAAGACGGACGCCGTCTCATTGACGGAATGTCTTCCTGGTGGTGTGAGATTCATGGCTATAATCATCCGGTGTTGAACGCTGCTCTTGAAAAGCAGATAAGGGATATGGCACATGTGATGTTTGGCGGTTTTACCCATCGTCCGGCGGTGGAATTGGCCCGGAAAGTGCTGTCTATTGCTCCGGAGGGGATAGATAAAATATTTTTTTGTGATTCCGGTTCCGTTTCGGTGGAAGTAGCCATGAAAATGGCCTTGCAATATTGGTATGCTGCCGGACGCACAGAGAAGAAACACTTCCTGACCATTACCAAAGGGTATCACGGAGATACCTGGAATGCGATGTCAGTATGCGACCCGGTGACCGGAATGCATGGCATCTTTCACGGTTCTCTGCCTATCCAGTATTTTATTCCACGGCCGGAATGCCGTTTTGGACAGGAGTGCAGAGAAGAAGACCTGAGGGAATTGAAGGAATGCATGGCAGTCCATCATGCAGATATTGCTGCTGTTATACTTGAACCTATTGTTCAAGGGGCTGGCGGTATGTGGTTTTATTCAGCAGATTACCTGCGGGAGGTGAGGGCTCTGTGTGACCGGTATGAGATTCTGTTGATATGTGATGAAATTGCTACGGGATTCGGACGTACCGGAAAATTATGGGCAGTGGAGCATGCCGGCATCTGCCCGGATATCATGTGTATCGGTAAGGCTATTACCGGAGGATATATGAGTTTTGCCGCAACAATGGCAACGGAGGCAGTCGGTACGGTGATCAGTTCAAAAGATCCTTATGTATTTATGCACGGCCCTACTTTTATGGGTAATCCGTTGGCTTGTGCTGTTGCCTGTGCTTCGATCGACCTCTTACTGACTTATAATCTGGCAGAAAAGATTGGCAACATCGAGCAACAGTTGAAGATAGAATTGGCACCTGCAGCTCTGCTGGAACAGGTGGCTGATGTCAGGGTGCTGGGAGCTATAGGAGTGATTGAAATGAAGAAACCGGTCGATATGGCGGTGTTACAGGCTAAGTTTGTAGAAGAAGGTATATGGGTAAGGCCTTTCGGCAGGTTGGTGTATATTATGCCTCCCTATATTATTTCGGCTTCCGAGTTAACCCGTTTGACCCGGGGATTGTTGAAGATAGTAAAGGAAACGGAATGAACAAAGAGCGTTATATCAAGAAACTGGAAACCATAAAGGCAACCGGTAATTACCGGACACTCAGAGAGATTGAGCAGAATGGTTTCCTGATTCATGCCCGGGGGCGTGAAATGTTGAATTTATCTTCCAATGATTATCTCGGTCTGTCTACGAATCCCCAATTGGCAGAGAGTTTTAGGTCGGAGACGGATATTATGGCTTTGGGATATAGTGCGGCATCTTCCCGTTTGCTTTCGGGAAATCATCAGTATTATAAAATGTTGGAAGACGATTTGGCGGATTGGTATGATAAAGAAGGGGCTTTGGTGTTTAATTCCGGTTACCATGCCAATATCGGCATTCTTCCGGCTTTGACCGGCAAACGCGATTTGGTTGTGGCAGACAAGCTGGTGCATGCCAGCATTATTGATGGATTACGGTTGAGTGATGCTCAGATGTTGAGATACCGCCATTTGGATTACGAACACTTGCGCAGTATATTGACTCAGCATAGAGAGGAGTATGAGCAGGTGTTCATTGTGACGGAATCGGTTTTCAGCATGGATGGGGATGTGGCCGACCTGCAGCAATTGTGTGAGTTGAAAAAAGAGTTTGATGCTTTTTTGTATGTGGATGAAGCTCATGCTATCGGAGTCAGAGGAACCAATGGTTTGGGATGCTGCGAGGAACAAGCTTGTACGGAGGATATTGATTTCATTGTGGGGACTTTCGGAAAAGCTTTTGCTTCGATGGGGGCGTTTGTGGTATGTGAGGAGATATTCCGGGAGTATTTGATCAATACGCAAAGAAGCCTGATTTTTACCACTGCCTTGCCTCCTGTAAATGTAGCCTGGACCCGTTTTATTCTTAACAAAATGCCGGATTTCTATGATTTACGGATAAAATTGGCCCGGGTGTCGGAGCGTTTGCGCGAAGTGTTGACCGATAAAGGATTTGAAACCCGGGGCAGTTCACATATCGTCCCTATGGTTTGCGGTGCGAATGAGAACAGTGTTGAAGTTGCGGATTTATTGCAGGATAACGGTTTTTTTGCTTTACCGGTGAGATATCCGACTGTTCCTAAAAATGAAGCCCGGATTCGTTTCTCATTGAACGCTTCCATTCCTTTGGAAGATTATGAATGTCTTTTCGATTTTTTATTAAACGGAATGGAGTGATCTATGCGAATAGACTGGATTAAACAGAACAGAAACGGGGTGCTGCTTGTTTTTTTCAATGGATGGGGCATGGATGTACAGGCCATTGCCCATTTGTCTTCGTCGTATGATTTGGCGGTTTGTTCGGATTATCATTCCCTGGAGACCGGAAAAGAGGCTATCTGTTTTTCAAATTACCATACAGTGTATGTTGTTGCGTGGTCGATGGGCGTGTGGGCTGCAGCCAATACGGTTCCGCACTGGCCGGTACAGCCGGATAAGTGTATTGCCTTGAATGGTACGGAATTGCCGGTTGACAATCAATACGGCATTCCGGTGCGGAGTTATGAACTGACAGAGCGGGGAATGACAGAGTCGGGAAGGGAAAAATTCTTCTCCCGCATGTTTGTTAATAAAGCAGAATACGAGTCATTTTCTGTGAATAAACCCCGACGAATCCTGGCGGAACAGGTCGAAGAACTGTGCTTTATACACAGATTGAGCTCTGAGCATAAAAATTGTATAAAATGGAATAAAGTTTTTATTTCCCGAAAGGACCTCATTTTCCCACCGGAGAATCAGATGCGCTGGTGGCAGGACCGGGCTTCCGTTACTTTTCTGCCGGGAGGACATTATCCGTTTTATGCCTTCCGGAGTTGGGAAGAATTAGTAAATATATGATTGATAAGACTGAAATAAAATATCGTTTCAAACGGAGTGTGGAGAGTTATGAAGAGAATGCTCCGGTCCAGAAAAGGATTGCAGACCATCTTTTCGAATTATTGCAGGGGATTTTAGATTACCAACCGGACAAAATATTGGAAATCGGGTGTGGTACCGGATTGCTGACACGCAGAATAAAGGGTATGGCTGGAAATGGTGGTTTGTTTGTGAATGATCTGGTGGAGGAAATGTGTGAAAAAACGGCTATCTGTTATGATTTGCCTGTGTCGCACTGTTTTGTGGGAGATATAGAGGAGATGCCTGTTCCGGGAGAATTTGAATTGCTTGTGTCGGCTTCTACATTTCAATGGTTCTCCAATCCCCGTAAGACTTTCCGGAAGTTGGCTTCTCATTTGCGAAAAGGGGGATTGATGGCATTCAGTACGTTCGGTCCCCGCAATATGACGGAATTACGGCCTTTTGCACCTCATGGTTTAAACTACCTTAGCCGCGAAGAATTATTTTCTTGCCTGTCTTCCGATTTTGAAGTTCTTTGTTTTGAAGAGCAGGTGGATAAGCTTTATTTTCCGGAAGCCATAGATGTTTTGCGCCATCTGAAAAAAACCGGCGTCAATGCAGGTCACTCCGGCCGTAATTGGACTAAAGGAACATTGCAACAGTTTACCCGTTGTTATGAAAAAGACCTGTTGAAAAACAGTTTTCCTCTGACATACCATCCTTTTTACCTGATTTGCAGAAAGAGATAAAAGATTTTCCCAAGCCAAAAACTCAAAATTTGAGTCTCCTGTCCTGAATGGTAAATTTTATTTGTTCCGAAGCAGGCGTATTGCTTCGCCCGTCCACAATACAACAGAGGTTAAGCCGGCAATCCAGGCCCAGTCCGTTCCGCTGAGCGGAACGGTTCGGAATACTTCGCCTCCGAATTGAACAATGAGGAATTGTCCCACGGGAATAATAGCCATGACAATCAGGAAACCGGTACATTTAGACAATCCTTTGAATGCCGAACCTTTGGTCATAAATGCTTTGGCATTGAACATGTTCCAGAATTGCAACAGAACGAAAGTTGTGAAGAATACAGACAGATGATAGCGTGAAATGAGTCCCGATTTACCGGTAAAGTAGAACATCAGGCCCAGTAATATCAGGGTGAGTGAGAGTCCTATGCCGATGATGCGGGTTCGCATGCTTTTGGAAATGATGAAATCGGACGCCTTGCGGGGAGGTTCATTCATTACCTGTAAATCGGGGGGAAGAGAGGCTAACGCCGCTGCCGCAAAGGTATCGATAATCATATTGACCCATAGCATCTGCGTGACGGTCAGAGGTAGTTCGTGGCCGAACAGCGAACCCAGTAATACAATCAGCAAGGCGGAAAGGTTGATGGTGAGCTGAAAGAGAATAAACCGCTGTATGTTGTGGTAGAGAGAGCGTCCCCACATGACAGCCGTAGCAATACTGTGGAAAGAATCATCCAGTAAAGTGATGTCGCTGGCTTCCTTGGCAACGGAAGTGCCTGTCCCCATGGAGAGTCCTACGTCGGCATAGTTAAGGGCAGGGGCATCATTTGTGCCGTCTCCGGTTACGGCCACGACTGCTCCGGTACGTTTCAGCAGTTCCACCAAACGCTGCTTGTCGGTGGGGCGGGCACGGCACAGGATTTTCAGCTTGACCACCCGTTTCAGTGCTTCATCGTCCGGCAGTTTTTCAAAGTCCATCCCCGTTATGACTTGTTCACCGGAATCGCTATCCTGCCATATTCCGATTTGCCGCCCGATTTCCTTGGCTGTTGCCGGGGTATCTCCCGTTACGATTTTCACATCGATCCCGGCATGAAGACATTGGGCTACGGCAGCCGGAACGTCCGGACGGATGGGGTCGGAGATGGCTACAATTCCGAGAAAAATAAAATCGTCACCGATATTTCTTTCAATATCGCCGTCTTCTCCGCCATTTACCGGTTTATACGCCAGACCAAGTGTGCGCATCGCCTGGTTCTGATATTGTAGCAGCCGATCTTCTATGTTTCGGCGGTAGTCTCCTGCGGGTTCCAAGCCTTCTGCGGTTAGGATACGACTGCATTTTCCGAAGACCATTTCCGGGGCTCCTTTCAGGTAAAGTATTTTTTGACCAGTGACAGAGTGTACCCACGTTGCCATATATTTTCGTTCGGTTGAGAAAGTCAACTGTCCTACTATTCTTGATTTTTCCCGAAAATCCATGTAATTCGTCCCTTGGTTATTCAGCCAGAGCAACAGAGCAGCTTCCGTGGGATTACCGAGCGTTTTCACTTCTCCGGAGGTTGTAAAATCCAGATATGCTGTTGAGTTGACACTGATACCTTCCTGGATCAGCAGGGAGGTTTCATCCTGTCCAAGTTGCTGGTCTGAAAGGGCGGGGAAGTCCGTTTCATAGACCTGCATCCGGTTTTGCGTCAGTGTTCCCGTTTTGTCGGTACAGATGACGGTAGTTGCCCCCATCGTCTCGCAGGCGTGCATTCTCCGCACCAGATTATTGGTTTTTAACATTTTCCGCATGCTGAGTGCCAGACTCAGTGTTACACTCATAGGCAGTCCTTCAGGTACGGAAACCACAATAAGTGTGACGGCTACCATGAAATATTGCAGGATGCGCCCGGCGGTGTCTAATGTAAAAAGATTGTCGGACGTGAATATACCGGAAAAGATGTCTTTACATAGTAAGCCGATGAAAGTAGTTCCGGCAACTATAAATCCGGCAATGCTGATCATCCGGGCTAATTTTTCTAACTGCCTGCTGAGTGGCGTTTTGTCTTTGGTAATTTCTGTTGCTTTTTCAGCAACTTTCCCGAATTCAGTCTGATCTCCCACAGCGCTGACCTGATAGATGCAATGTCCGTTTACAATGGTTGTTCCTCTCAATATCTGGTTAGAAGGATAGGTGGCTTCGGAATCGGCAGGGTGTGTGGTTTTGTCTGTCACGGGTTCGCCGGTAAGGGTCGATTCATTGACCTGGAGGGAGATGGCTTCCCGCAGGTCACCGTCGGCAGGAACTTCTTCGCCCGTTTCAAGAATCACAATATCGCCGACCACAATATCTTTTTTCTCTACTTCCCGGATATATCCGTCCCGGATTACCTTATAGGGAGTATCGTCGTTTACCTGATTGAGTAGTTCAAACTTCCGGTTGGCATCCGTCTCGAACCAGAACCCGATGCCCGTAGCTAAGAAAATAGCGGCAAAGATACCGATGGTCTCCGCATACTCGTTATGAATAATGGAAATCACTAACGAAAGGGTCGCTGCCACCAACAATATCCGGATGATTGGGTCTCTGAATTTCTCCAGAAAGAGTTTCCACAGAGGAGTCCGTGCAGGGGGGGTGAGCATATTGGCACCCCATTTTTCCCGGTTTTGCCGTACCTCGGCATCACTCAAACCGGTGTAACGTTTTGCTTCCATTGTTTTTCTTGTGTATTTAGGAGTACCAAAATTATGGTTTTTTCCGGAGTTACGGAGCACTTTTAGCAGATTTTTATGGGATGAGATTTAATACCACATGCCCAAAAATAATCCCCTTCAATTCAGTTTGAATACTGAAATGAAGGGGGGGGTATTAAATAAGAAAATCAGATTTTTGAGTTGACGATTTCGAGGATTTCGGCTTCCAGTTGGGAAGCTTTTTCTGCAATGGCTTCGCCCTGGCGGATGATGTCGGCGGCAAAGGCTTTGTCTTCCAGTCCGGCGGCGTTGATTTTCACATTGAGGAAAGCCCCCATCACACCGGCACGGGCTGCCAGTGCTCCGACGCCAGCATCTGTAACGGAATTGGGGTTACCGGTTTCCGCCATGGCTTTGGCAACGGACATGCATTCGTAACAGAGGCGCATGGTTTTGAAGGGCACTTCCGTGGCATAGCGGGTGGCTTCCTGTACGGCTTGCTGGCGGGCAGCCTTTTCCGCTTCCGTTTTCTTCGGCAGACCGAAGGCGTCCATAATACGGTTGAAGGCGTTGGTATCTTCGTCAACCAATTTCATCAGCTCCGTCTGGTAGGCTTTGCCTTTTTCCGCCCAGTCGCTGAATTCTTCCCAGCGTTCGTCCCAGCCGCGTTTGTGGGAGGAAAGATTGGCCACCATACTGCCCAATGCCGCACCGAGTGCACCCATGTAGGCCGAAATGGAGCCACCTCCGGGGGCAGGAGATTCCGATGCCGTTTCATCGGCAAATTCGGTGAGCGTCATGTCTACTAATTTCTTTTTACCTTTGTCGGCTTCTTTCTCCAGGATGTATTCAATAATCTTTTTGTCCGGTTCAAAGGGATAGAGTTCATCCAGTCCCAATGATTTTACGGCAATCTTGATAAGTTCCTTGTCCGAAACGCCGGTAGAACGCTGCTGTTTGCGCAGGAAATAGCGTCCAGCATCCAACATGGCCTGCAAGGGGAGAACTCCTACCAGTTCCGAACCCGTTACCCGGATTCCCCGGTCGGCAGCTTTGCGGCACACTTCGTCAAAGGCTTCGTGCATGGACGTAACCGAAATGTCTGTCAGGTTCATGGAAATCTGGGCAATGCCGTATTCCTCAATAAACCAGCCTATGGCTTTCACCGATTTTAATGTGCCGGGAACCATGACCGGTTTTCCGTTTTCGTCTAATACTTTTTTGCCGGTAATGGGATTGCCTTCCCGTTTCACCCGTCCCCGTTCGCGCACATCGAAAGCAATGGAATTGGCCCGGCGGGTGGAAGTGGTGTTCAGATTGACATTGTATGCCACTAAGAAATTGCGGGCTCCGACAGCTGTTGCTCCGGTTTTTGACGTCCATTCGTTCAGTTCACGGGGACCGAAATCAGGATGCCATTGTTCACTGCCGAGCCGTTCGCCCAAAGCTTCGTATTCTCCGGCGCGGCAAGTGGCCAGATTTTTGCGTTCGGGTGCGAATGCCGCACTTTCATAGCAATATACGGGGATGCTCAGTTCTTCACCGATACGCCGGGCCAGTTTCCGGGCATATTCCACCGTTTCTTCCATAGTGATGTTGGAAACCGGTACTAACGGACAGACATCTGTTGCACCGAAACGGGGATGAGCTCCTTTGTGTTTTGTCATGTCAATCAGTTCGGCTGCTTTTTTCACTGCCCGGAAAGCTGCTTCACAAATGGGCTCCGGTTCACCGACCATCGTCACTACCGTACGGTTGGTGGCTTTTCCCGGATCTACGTCAATCACACTGATGCCTTCCACGGTTTTCATGGCATCCGTTATCTGGTTGATAATGTGCATGTCATTTCCTTCACTGAAGTTAGGCACACATTCGATAAGTTTTTTCATATACGTTTATTTTGAATCACTTGATATAAAATCGGTTAATATTGTTTTCCCCTTAAAAAAGTGGCCTCTACGATATTTGCCGTGTAAGCATAAGGAATGTATTCGATACCGGGGAGCGGGGAGGTAATGTAAAAATTGGCCAGTTTGCCGACAGCTATGCTACCGGCTTCCTCCTGCACGCTCATCGCGTAGGCAGAGTTCAGGGTTGTAGCATTAATAACTTCTTCCGGTAACATCTTATAATTTATGCACCCCAAGGACATGACAAACTTCATATTGCCGGAAGGTGAAGAGCCGGGATTATAATCCGAAGCCAGAGCAACAGGTAATCCGGCTTCTATCATTTTTCGTACGGGAGAATAGGGCATATTCAGGAAAAAAGCGGCTCCCGGTAATACAGTCGGCATGGTTTCACTTCCCAACAGGGCACTGATTTCTTCTTCACCGATGTATTCCAGATGGTCTACTGAAATGGCGTTATATTTTACTCCGACCTGCACACCACCAGAATAGTCCAACTCATTGGCATGTATTTTTGCGCGCATACCATATTTCATGCCGGCATTCAGAATACGGTCGGTATCTTCTACGGTAAAGAAACCCTTGTCACAAAAGACATCAATATAATCGGCCAGTTCTTCTCCCGCAATGGTCGGTATCATTTCATTGATAATCAGGTCAACATATTCAGTCTGTCTTCCTTTATATTCGGCCGGAACCGCATGTGCCCCCAGAAAGGTCGATTTAATGAGGAGGGGAGTTTCCGCTTTCAGCCGGCGAATAACTTTCAGCATTTTCAATTCACTTTCGGTATCCAGGCCATATCCGCTTTTTATCTCTACGGCTCCGGTACCGAAACCGGCTATTTCCTGTATTCTCTCATAAGCCGACTGGAATAACTCTTCTTCCGACGCATGCCGGATTCGTTCGGCCGAATTCAAGATACCTCCGCCTCGCTTGGCTATTTCTTCATAAGAAAGTCCGCGTATTTTGTCAATATATTCTATTTCCCGGCTTCCGGCATACACCAGATGGGTATGGGAATCACAATAAGAGGGCAGAACGAGTCTGCCTGAAGCGTCAATTTCTTTGATTGTATCCCCGTTTGCATAAATGGATTCTCTGTTCAGGTCTTCCATTTTACCGAAACCGGCTATTTTTTCATCCTCTACCAACAGGTAGGCATCCGGGATTATTCCTACCCGCGCCATATCCTTGCCGGCTTTACAAGAACAGGGTGTATCTTCTACCTGGACCAGTTGCTTGATGTTTATGACTAATGTTTTCATACATTCTTTTTAATCTATTACAGGGGAACGAAAATATTAAAAAAAATGAATATAAAAACAGTTTAACCTATATTTAAAACGTTTGTTATGGCTTTGTGCTGCTTTTTCCGTATTCTGTATTAACTGAATACTTGCAAACGGTTGGCGTCCAAACGCAGAAAAATAAAAATCAAGATGGTGAATGCCCAAAGAGAAGAACCTCCATAGCTGAAAAACGGCAAGGGAATACCGATTACGGGAGCCATGCCGATGGTCATTCCGATGTTGATGGTCACATGGAAAAACAGAATACTGGCTACTCCGTAACCATATATGCGTGAAAAATCGGAACGTTGACGTTCGGCCAGATAGATGATACGCAGGATAAGCGCCATAAGAAGTCCGATGACGGTGGTTGCTCCCAGAAAACCCCATTCTTCGCCGACTGTACAGAAAATAAAGTCGGTGCTTTGTTCCGGCACAAAATTGTATTTGGTCTGTGTCCCTTGCAAAAAACCTTTACCGGTAAGGCCTCCCGAACCGATTGCAATTTTAGATTGGTTTACATTATATCCTGCTCCATTGAGGTCTGTTTCTATACCCAATAGATTATTAATACGGTCCTTCTGGTGGGGTTGCAGTTTATCAAAAGCATAATCTACGCCGACAGTTGCTCCCAGACATAACCAGGAAGCCAGCATTACCAACATGATATGGCGCATTTTCCGCTTGTATATAAAATAAACACCAACAATGCAGGTCAGTAAATAGGTATACATCAGTAACCGTTCGTTGCTGACAGAGAGGTCAAATAACCATTTCATAAATAACAGAAATACAAAAGTCCCTATTAAAAAAGCAATGATTCTGTATAACTCTTGTTTATTCTGGCGGTAATAGAGAAAAGCAATCAACGTGCCGGTTATGATGAGTGAGATGACTGTGATCGGAGGGTAGAGTAATGTAAAAATAAAAATGGCCACTGTTATAAAACAAAGCAACAACAGAGAACCGTGCAAGCCTTCCCGGTACATGACCAGAATAAAGGAACTGTAAACTAAAGCTGAACCGGTATCATTCTGGAGAATAATCAATCCCAGAGGTAGCATCAGCAACAGACCGATGAGAGCCAGGCTACTGAAACGCATCATTTTAAAACCGTGCCGGCTCATCACGTTTGCTATGGCGAGGCAGGTGGCAAACTTCCCGAACTCGGCAGGTTGAATCCGGATTCCACCGATTTCAAACCACGACCGGGCCCCGTGGGATTCAACCCCGAATACCAATACTGCTGCCAGGAGTCCGATGATTAACCCATAGATAACAAAGGAGAAAGCGGTGAAAAACTTACTGTCGGTCAGCATAATGAAAAAAGCCAGCACAGAGGCGGCTCCAATCCATAAGAATTGTTTTCCGTACTTTGTGGTCAAGTCGAAAATATTGCTGTGATTATCATCATAAACAGCAGCATAAATATTTAGCCACCCCATGATAACCAGTATGGTATATAAAAAAACGGACAGCCAGTCTATGTTTTTCAGCAATTCGGTTTGTCTGTTCATGGTTTATTGTTTTTTTTCAGTACTACCTGGGGTATTTGCGGTTTTTTCTTGGCGGGGCTTCTCCGGAGAAAGCAGATTGGCATTAATCATCCTTTCTTCAATGGCTTTCTTGCGGGGAGATATTTTTCCTTTCAGGTATTTTTCCATAATCAACCCTCCGATAGGCACGGCATATTGTGCCCCGAATCCTCCGTTTTCTATGTAAATTCCGATGGCAATGCGGGGATTGTCTTTGGGGGCAAAGGCCATAAAGATGGAATGGTCTTCCCCATGAGGATTCTGGGCTGTCCCCGTTTTGCCGCAAAATATGACAGAATCTATGGCTGCCCCTCGTGCCGTTCCCCCTGTGGCGGCCATTGCCATTCCCTCAATAACAATGTCAAAATACTTGCTGTCACAATCAATAGTATGCTTCGTTATCTGATGATCTATTCCTTGCAAAGGCCGAACGATATGAGGTGTCATGTAATACCCCCGGTTGGCCAAAGCACAGGCCATATTGGTGATTTGTAAGGGAGTAAGTTCCAATTCCCCCTGACCGATCGAAAGGGAAGTAATATAGCTCCACCGCCAGTCTTTTGTCCGGAATTTATGATCGTAGAGAGAAGGAGAAGGAACAGAGCCGCTATTTTCATTGGTGAAATCAGGGCATATTCTGGATCCCAATCCGAAAGAACAGATAAATTCCCGCCAGTCGATATAGGCATCCCTGACATTTTTGTATTTCTGGTCTTCCAGAATCCGGCGCCATACATTCACAAAGTAAGGATTACAAGACTGTTGGATAGCCTGATAGAGATTTAGTGGAGAAGCATGGTTATGGCATCCCATCGGACTGCTGCCGATATAAGTCCGGGATTTACCGAAGCATTCAAAACAGGTCTCAGGAGTAACCAAGCCTTTTTTCAGTCCGTAAAGGGCCTGTAAGGTTTTAAAAGTAGACCCCGGAGGATAACAGCCGGATACTGTCCGGTCGATCAGGGGAGTATTCGGGTCGGAATTCAATTTTCTGAAATTCTTACCGCGTTCCAATCCGACCATCAATTGAGGGTCATAGCCCGGACTGGATACTTTCAATAAAATTTCTCCCGTGGAAGGTTCAATGGCTACAATTCCTCCTCTTTTATTTTTCATCAATTTATAGGCATACTCCTGCAAATTGATATCCAGGGTAGTGGTGATATTCTGCCCCACGACGGCCGGTTTATCGTATTCTCCGTCTTTGTAGGAACCCTTGATCCGGTTGTAATTATCCACTAATAAAATCTTTTCACCTTTCGTTCCTCTCAGTACTTTCTCATAAGTTCTTTCCAGGCCGCTGATTCCTATATAGTCACCCATTGTATAGGTACTGTCGCGGTCGATCTGTGCCTGACTGACTTCTCCGATATAACCGAATACATCGGCAGAATGGGAGACATTGTATTTCCGGAGTGTACGGGTTTGCATGAAAAAACCCGAATATTTGTAGAGTTTCTCCTGTAGAACGGCATATTTGTTGGCCGTAATCTGGGAAATTAAGATGGAAGCTTTGTAAGGGGAATATCTCCGGCATTTTTTCAGGCTTTTCACTAAAGTTTCTTTTTCTATGCCCAGAATGCGGACTAATTCTGTGGTATCGAAAGGTTTTACCTGACGGGGAATGACCATCAGGTCGTAGGCCGGCTGGTTTTCCACCAAAAGGTTACCATTACGGTCGAAAACCAGTCCCCGTGCCGGATACTGAGTTGCAATCCGCTGGGAATTCAACATCGCTTTGACCTGAAACGAATCATCCAGGACCTGCATGTAAAACAAGCGAATGACATATATACAGTAAATGCATATGATAATCGCCGATATAACCGTTTTCCGGTGAGTGTACTTATTCATCCCTTAAGATTTAGCACTGCAATTAACGCCGTTTGTTGAAAACCGATTAATTCCGTTTCTTTTTTAAAGCTATAAAATAATACAGCAGAATAAAGAAAATAGATGCAACGGTACTACAAATAATGCGTAGTAAAGTAATCAGAAAATTTTGAATACTGAAAGCTTCACCCAGAATAAGGACAACATTAAATACAGCAGTCGAAATCAGTATGTATTTGAAGAACCATCCAAAGTCACTGATTTTCTGTTTTCCCTGTATGTCATCGATCTGTTCGCGGTTGGAAGTCAGCATAAGCAGACGAGGACGGATATAGGCTATCAGGGTGGTCGCTGCTGCATGTATTCCCATTGTGTTATTCGCCAAATCGATAAATAATCCCAAAAAGAAACCGAAAAACAAAATGGTCGCATTCCGTAAACGGTAGGGAAGTATATAAATAATCAGAATGTAGATATTTATATACATATAGGAATGCAATTGTACATTGTCCAGAATGGTTAATTGGATCAACAACAAAATCAGAAAGTGTATGACAAATTTTATATTACTCATTGCTTATTGCTTCCAATTCCTCTTGTTCTTGTTTGCGGGTATTCTTAATGACGTAAAGTTCTGATATTCGCTTGAAATCAGTTGCAAGCTTTACCTTTATGGTTAGAAAATTAGCGGTAACCTTGTCAACTGATTCGACAAAACCTATTAACTCATCTTTCGGGAAGATAGTAGACAAGCCGGAAGTAACGATGGTATCTCCCGGTTCTGCATTGACGTGAAAAGGAATGTCATTCAGATAAGAATACCGGTAGTCATCGCCGTCCCATTGTAAAGAGCCGTAATAGCCATTTTTCTTTATTTTGCCGGATACTCTCAGGTTAGTATTAATCAAAGGCAGAATCCTGGCGTAATGTTTACTAACATTTTGTACGATTCCCACGACACCTTCACCGGAACATACGGCCATCTCCCTTTGAATGCCATCTGTTGTTCCTTTATTGATTGTAATGTAATTTTTGGTCTTGTTAAAACCGGAGTTAACCATTGCAGCTGTCTTATAAACATAATCGACTTCTACTGAATCTTTGATCAACCAGGTTGTATCTATACTTACTACATGATGGTAAGCCTTCAATTTTTCTATTTCATTTTTAAGGTTGGTATTCTCTGCAACTAATTTGTGATTGGTAGTCCGTAAATGAAAATAATCGTCCACATCGGTGATGATAGAAGACAGAGTCCCGAAAAATGAAGCAGTATATCCTGAAAAAACAGTTCTCTGATAGTTATTGTGCAGAACTATCAGAGAAAAAGAGAGAAATTCCAATAAAATAAAAATGATAGTGAAATGATATTTTAATATCAGTTTTATAATTTCTTTCACAACCTTATGTATTTTATCTGATCAGGAATGAGAATTTGTCTACATTTTTCAATGCAATTCCGGTTCCCCGGGCTACAGCTCTCAGCGGATCTTCTGCAATATGGAAAGGAATGTTCAGTTTATCGGTGAGACGTTTGTCCAATCCTCTCAATAAAGCACCGCCGCCTGCCAGATAAATACCTTTATTGACAATATCGGCATATAATTCCGGAGGAGTTTGTTCCAAAGCACCTAAAATAGCAATTTCTATTTTAGATATTGATTTCTCCAGACAGTGGGCTATTTCCTGATAAGATACAGGTACCTCCACCGGCAGGGAAGTCATTTGATTAGGTCCCTGGACGATAAAATCGGCTGGGGGCTCATCCAATTCAGAAAGAGCGGAACCGACGTGTATTTTGATTTGTTCCGCCGTACGTTCACCAATACGGATGTTGTGCTGGTGACGCATGTATTCCTGTATATCATCCGTTAAATCGTCTCCCGCAATACGGATAGATTTGTTGCTGACTATACCACCGAGAGAAATTACGGCAATTTCAGTGGTACCACCACCTATGTCAACGATCATATTTCCTTCCGGAGCTTCTACATCCAGACCGATACCCAAAGCAGCAGCCATAGGTTCATAAATCATATAGACATCACGGCCGCCGGCATGTTCTGAAGAGTCCCTGACGGCACGTACTTCCACTTCTGTACTTCCGGAGGGAATACAGACTACAATCCGAAGGGAGGGGGAGAAAAATTTGCTGTTCACACTTGCCATTTTAATCATTCCCCGCAACATTTGTTCTGCTGCGTTAAAGTCGGCAATGACGCCGTCCCGCAAAGGACGTATCGTTTTTATGTTATCGTGTGTTTTCCCTTGCATCTGCCGGGCTTTTTCTCCGATCGCAATTACTTTCTCCGTCTTCCGGTCAATGGCTACAATAGACGGTTCATTGACCACCATTTTATCATTGCAGATGATAATGGTATTGGCTGTCCCTAAGTCGACAGCTATATCTTGTGTTAAAAATGAAAATAATCCCATTTTAATGATTGTTAATATTTAGGACTTAATGTTTAAAATGTCTCATTCCTGTGAAAATCATGGCTATCCCGTATCGGTTCGCGGCATCTATGGATTCCTGGTCTTTAACCGAACCTCCCGGCTGAATAATAGCCGTGATGCCTGCTTTATGGGCCGCTTCTACGCAATCGGGAAACGGAAAGAAAGCATCAGAGGCCATCACACTTCCTGCGATGCGTGCTCCGCCTTGACGAATGGCGTTCTCAAGCGCCCAAATCCGACTCACTTGTCCCGGGCCGACACCCGTAGTACAAAGCTCTTTGGCTATGGCAATGCCATTTGATTTTGTATGCTTTACCACTTTCCAGGCAAATATCAAATCCCGCATTTCTGCTTCAGTAGGCTGGCGTTCGGTGACTACCTGCATTTCCTTCTGATTTAACAGTTGGGTGTCTGCGTCCTGGATCAGTAGACCTCCCGATACGGTTTTGGCTTTGTTGGCCAAAGTGTTTTTCTGACCGATATTTTCCAGTTGCAATAAACGGATATTCTTTTTTTGAGTAAGTATATCCAGTGCTTCCCGGGAGAAAGAGGGGGCTATAACGACCTCCAGGAAAATTTTAGCCATTTCTGCAGCAGTTGCCGCATCAACTTCCCGGTTTGCTGCAACGATTCCTCCGAATATAGATACCGGATCGGCTTCGTAAGCCCGGCGATAGGCTTCTGCCAAAGTAGGGGCACTTCCGACTCCGCAGGGATTGGCGTGTTTCGCGGCAACTATCGTCGGTTCATCAAATTCCTTCAAGGTTTCCAAAGCTCCGTCCGTATCTCCGATATTATTGTAAGATAATTCTTTTCCATGCAATTGGATAGCCCCTGTGAGCGTACCTTCCGTCTCTTTTACCGAAGCATAGAAAGCAGCACTCTGGTGCGGATTTTCCCCATACCGCAGGTCTTGTTTCTTTTCATAAGTCAGAGTCAGGGTTTTCGGATACCGGATATTCAATTTCTCGGAAAAATAACCTGCAATCAAAGCATCGTAATGGGAGGTATGAATGAATACTTTTGCAGCCAGCATTTCCTTTGTTGCGGCAGAGGTGTCTCCCTGGGCCTTCAACTCTTCAACAACCAGATGGTAATCCTCCGGATCGGTGATTACGGTAACAAATTGGTAATTTTTGGCTGCGGCCCGTATCATGGTAGGACCGCCGATATCAATGTTTTCTATGATTTCTGCATGAGAGACTCCCGGTTTCAGGATGGTTTGTTTAAAAGGATAAAGATTGCAAACGACCATGTCAATGGGGTCAATTCCCAATGCCGCCATTTGCTTTTTATGGTTATCATTATCGCGGACAGCTAAAATTCCACCTTCTACATTGGGGTGTAAGGTTTTTACCCTGCCATCAAAACATTCGGGGAACTTCGTTAAATCTGAGATATCCGTCACCCGGATGCCCTCTTCTTTCAGTTTTTGGGAAGTTCCTCCGGTTGAAATGATTTCCCAGCCCATAGTATTCAGTGATTTGGCAAAATCCACTATGCCTGTTTTGTCAAAAACACTAATTAATGCTCTTTTCATCCGGATTATATTTAATTTGTTCCGATTTACTTCGGAAGCTTATGTTACACACAAAATCTGTATCTCGTCGCAAAGGTATAAAAAAAGAGTATTATTTTTTTATAGAAAACAGCAGATACTTTATTTTTTTTGTGATCAAGGCTCTTCGCTACAATTTTCCACTAATTATCAATCTGTTACCGCTTAGGGTGATTGAATACGATTTTAAGGGATAAATTTTTGTTTCGGAGTTGAAAGCACTGCCGTAACGCAATGAAAATTCCGTACGGCAAATAGGACATACTGCAATCTCGCCATCCAAATCTTTCTGACCGAAGTGGGAGGCCAGGTCCTCACAATAGGTGCATGTGGCATCCCAACAGGCAAATTCGGTGTCATTCAGCCGAATCACAACAATACCGTGTCCATTATATCCTAAAGGCTCTCCGGCAGGACGGGACAGTGTCAGGTAAAGGGGCTGGCCGGGAATCTGCAAGTAGCTTTCTCCTCCGATTCCTAAATCAATCTGAGTATATAATGGCACATCCGGAATGACATGCTTATCTGTCAGATTTGCTGCAAATTTGTCACTGCATCCGAACAGTCCCAACAGGAACAGAATAAAACCGGTTAATTTCATGGTGGCGGATTTTCAGGTATCAGATCGGTTTTGTTTTCTCAGCCAGCCAATCTGCTTCCTGTTGGGTTAAATAAGGTATGGTTTCTTGATATACTTTCTTGTGATAGTCATTCAGCCAACGTTTTTCTTCTTCATTTAAAAGTTCAGGGACGAGGGCAGAAGTATCAAAATAGCAAAGGGTTAATGTTTCAAACCCGTACCATTCTCCAAATTCATTTTGAGTCACCGGCACACAGAGTATCATATTTTCATGCCGGATTCCGTGAGCTCCCTCCCGGTAAAGTCCCGGTTCATCCGAAGTAACCATTCCCGGACAAATGGGTTGTTTCTTTAAGTCCTGGCGGATAGCCTGCGGCCCTTCATGTACATTTAAAAAGAAGCCGATGCCATGTCCGGTTCCGTGTCCGAAATTCCGGCAGGCCTGCCAAAGAGGCTGACGGGCCAGAACATCCAGGTTGCATCCGCAGGTCCCTTTCGGAAAAATACATTGACTTAAAGCAATCATTCCTTTCAATACTAAAGTATAATCTTCTTTTTCCTGACGGGTCAGGTCTCCGAGAGGAATAGTGCGGGTGATGTCCGTAGTTCCGTGTGTATATTGTGCTCCGGAATCCACCAGGTATAACCCCTTGGGTTCCAGGATAGCGTCCTGGCCGGGAGTAGCCGAATAGTGAGGCAAGGCTGCATTTTTGCCGTAAGCCGAGATATTCTCGAAACTATCCGATACATATCCTTCATTTTGGGAGCGAAAAGCGGTCAGATGTCCGGAGACTTCGGTTTCCGTCAATTGGTTGTCTATATTACGATACAGCCAATAGAAGAACTTTGTCATAGCTACGCTGTCTTTTAAGCAGGCTTTCCGAAAACCTTCTATTTCTTTTTCAGTTTTCAGGGCTTTGGCCAATATGACAGGTGAACTCACCTCTTCTAAAACAAACAGGGAGGTGAGTCTGTGAAAAACAGCATAATTCAGGCTGGTACTGTCGATACAGAAATGCTTTCCTTTCTCCAATTGCTCAAGAAACAAAAAAAGATGGTGATAGTCATGGATTTCAATATTTGCTTGTCCTAACTGTAAGGCTGTTTCCTTACCGACTTTGGACGGTTGGATGAACAGGTGAGACTTTTCCCTGCCGACAATGGCATAACTGATGGCTACCGGATTGTAAGCAATATCATTCCCACGAATGTTATACAGCCAGGCAATCTCATCCAACGCACTGAATAAGAAATAATCGGCTTTTCTGTCTTTCAGTATATTTTGTATCATACCGATTTTTTCCGAAATAGAAGTACCGGTGATTTCAGGAGAAACAGAGAATATCTTTCCTTCTGGAAGAGCTGGACGATCGAGCCAAATTTCACCGATTAAACAGCTGTTGTCAACCAACTTTATGTTTTTTTCTTCAAGTATCGCTTGCAGGTGTTTCCATTCGTTGACGGATGTACAAAAACTGTCGGCTCCGACCCGGCTGTCTGCCGGCAATACGGAGGCCAGCCATTCCGGATAATCAATGGCATCCGCAATCCGAAGTTTATGGAGCCGGATTCCTGTATCTTGCAATTGTTTTTCAGCTTGAATAAAATAACGTGTATCCGTCCACAACCCTGCGTCTTCTTTTAAGACCACAACCGTCCCGAAAGAACCGGTAAATCCGGAAATCCATTCCCGCTGTTGCCAGGCTGCAGGCAAATATTCATTGTTGTGCGGGTCTGTTCCTGATATGATGTAGGCATCCAGGCCCTCTCTTTCCATGAGTTTTCTTAAAGTAGCCAGTTTTTCCTTAATAGTCATAATTCGTATTCGTAAAATTAAAAGCATTCAAATATAATAAGAAAATTTGAAAAGGATAGGGGAATACATACTCATTACATGTGTAACATCGTATTTGAATTAAAGCAAAGAGACGTAGGATTTACATCTGTAATTTATTTTACAGAGTATTGTATGTATTTCATTTTGTCAAAGAGTGTGTTTACAAAAATTTATATGTATTAATTTTATTATATCTATAATAATCACAACCAGATACTTAGATGTAAAATCAATCTCATTTACTTTAAGAATAAAGCCTTATGTTTTATTCTTAAACCGGTAAAATAAGGGGTGTAGAGGGTATTTGTTTTTTATATCACATTGTTATCCAGTATATTAAATATGATTATATAAAGTATTATATCATGCAAAAACAGGACACGGATAATTAATTGTAAATTGATAAAATATTAATAATCAATATACTATATAGTGTCAGTAAATGAGTATACATCTAATTACCTAAAAATGAGATACATACTATGTATTGTTTTGAAATGTAATCACACTAATTACAACTTTAAAGTCTATGATATTACAAATGTAATTTGTTTGATTGAAGATATTATATTACATTTGTAATGCAAATTATTACTATATGCAAGAGAGATTCAAGCAACTTTTGGAAGAAAAAGGATTGACAGCAACTCGTTTTGCTTCAATGATTAAAGTCAATGCTTCTGCGATGTCCCATATATTGAATGGACGCAGTAAACCGGGCTTTGATGTTTTGGATAAAATAGCCCAGGCTTTTCCTGAGCTCAATCTGAATTGGTTGATTTCGGGAAAGGGAACTATGTATGGAGTACCGGTTTCTCCGGTGCAGGAAGTTCTGTTTCAGCCTGACGACGAAAAAAAAGGAGATAAAGAACGGAAAGAAGAGAAGAGTATTGTACCGGACTTGAAGACTACGGTTGAAGAAGTGGAAATGCCAGTTCAGCAGGCGGGAATACGCAAAAATATAAAAAGAATAGTCCTGTTTTTCGAGGATGGAAGCTTTGAAGATTACGAAAAATAGAAATTTCCGTAAACTCCAAAGCCGTAGTTTTATTTTCCACTGAATTTTTGTACTTGTCCGCGAATCAGTTCCAGGTCATCAAAATAATTGATTCTCATTGCTTTCCTGACTTCGTCTAACGTTTGTGCAGCTGTTTCCCGTGCCGTATGACATCCTTTTTGCAACATGTCATAAACAGCGGGAACATCCTTTTCAAATTCTTTGCGCCGGTTGCGGATGGGTTCCAGTTCCTCCTGCATGATTGCGTTCAGGAATCTCTTCACTTTCACATCCCCGAGTCCGCCTTTCTGGTAATGTGCTTTCAATTCTTCCAGATTGGAATATTCCGGTAAATATCTTTCGAAATGTTCAGTTTTGGAAAAGGCATCCAGATATGTAAATACTGTATTTCCCTCTATACATCCCGGATCTTCCACTCGCAGGTGATTCGGGTCGGTATACATGCTCATTACTTTTTTCTGCAGTTCTTCCGCCGTTTCTGAAAGATAAATGCAATTATTCAAAGACTTACTCATTTTGGCTTTACCGTCTGTTCCGGGCAACCGGAGGCAGGCAGCATTGTCGGGTAATAAAATTTCGGGTTCAATCAGCGTTTCTCCATAGATGGAATTGAATTTACGGACAATTTCCCGCGTTTGTTCCAGCATCGGTTCCTGGTCTTCTCCGACAGGAACGGTTGTGGCTTTGAAAGCCGTAATATCGGAAGCCTGACTGATGGGGTAAGTGAAAAAACCGACCGGGATGGAAGTTTCAAAATTTCTCATCTGAATCTCGGTTTTTACTGTAGGATTTCTTTGCAGCCGGGAAACGGTCACCAGGTTCATGTAATAAAATGCCAGCTCACAAAGCTCCGGGATTTGCGATTGGATAAAGATAATGGATTTTTTCGGATCCAATCCGCAAGCCAGATAATCTAAAGCTACCTCCACGACATTCTGGCGCACTTTCTCCGGATTTTCTGCATTATCGGTCAAAGCCTGGGCATCCGCCACCATAATAAACACTTTCTTGTAACATCCTGAATCCTGGAGTTCCACTCTTCTTTTCAAAGAACCTACATAATGTCCAATGTGCAGTCTACCGGTCGGACGGTCTGCTGTCAGTATGATTTTTTCCTTGTTCATATTTATTTTATTAATCCTATAATTTCTTTGACAGAATGAAAACCATTCTCATCCAGATAATTATTAATTCCGTCTATTATTTTTACCGTAATGGCCGGGTCGATAAAATTGGCCGTACCGATTTGGACGGCAGATGCACCTGCCAATAAGAATTCAATAGCGTCTGTAGCGCACATAATTCCTCCCAGTCCAACAACCGGAATCTTTACGACTTTAGCTACTTGCCATACCATACGTAAAGCAATCGGTTTAACACAGGCTCCGCTAAGTCCTCCTGTTACTGTGCTTAATACGGGTTTACGTTTTCGGGCATCAACAGCCATGCCGAGAAGCGTATTGATCAGGGAAACCGAATCGGCACCTTCTGCTTCGACAGCCAGTGCTATCTCTTGAATGTTAGTGACATTCGGAGAAAGTTTTACCATCAGATGTTTGTGATATACTTTTCTGACAGCTTTAACCACCTCTGCCGCAGAAACGCAGCTTGTGCCAAAAGCCATGCCTCCTTCTTTGACATTGGGACAGGAAATATTCAGTTCTATGCCCGGTATATTTTCCAGGCTATTGATTTTTTCTGCAGTGGCAGCATAGTCATCAATTGTAGAACCGGAAACATTTACCAATATATTGGTTTTTATATGGTTAATTTCCGGATAGATATGCTCTATAAAGTAATCCACTCCCTTATTTTGTAATCCTACGGCATTCAGCATGCCAGAAGGAGTTTCTGCCATACGCGGATAAGGATTGCCTTCCCGATGCTTTAGGGTAGTGCCTTTTACGATGAAACCACCCAAACGTTCTAAGTCTATAAATTCTTGAAATTCAAGACCGTACCCAAAGGTACCTGAAGCGGTTAGAACAGGATTTTTCAGCTCTAAGCCGTTCTTGAGGTTAATATTTAAATCTGCCATTTCAAATCGTTTATATTGAATACTGGTCCTTCTGTACAAACACATTGATGTCCTTTTTGGGTATCGTTGACACAGCACAAACAAGCACCAATACCACAAGCCATCATGTTTTCTAAAGAAACTTCACAGTCAATCCTATTCAAATAAGCATACTGTGCAACTGCTTTCATCATGGGAGAAGGTCCGCAGCAAAAAATGTGTTGAAAAGATTCCTGGAGAAGTGAGTGCTGGGTAGGATACCCCTTTTCTCCATAAGAGCCGTCTTCGGTTGTATAGTATACTTCCGCATATTTTTCAAATTCTTCCTTTAAAACAATGTCTTTGCTGGTACGGATTCCGATCAGGACAACAGGTTGCATTCCCTTGTTCTTTAATTCTTTTGCCAGATACAGTAACGGAGCCACACCGACACCGCCGCCGACAAGCAAACATCTGTCACGGCCGGAAGGAATGGTGAAGCTGTTCCCTAACGGTAAAACAATGTTCAGGTTATCGCCTTCTTTTAAGGTGGCTAATCTGGCCGTACCTTTGCCTGCGATTTTTACCATTAAATAAAGCAGGCCTTTTTCCCTTTCCACATCATGGACAGAGATAGGACGCCGCAGGAAAGTGGAGGGAGAATCTTCCACTTTAACGTTCACAAATTGACCGGCTTTGATTTCCGGTAATTCGGGTGAATACAGCACCAACAGAAAGGTGTCATCATTCAGTTTTTTGTTTTCTTGTACGATAAAATCGATTATCTTTTTCATTCTTAATAAGATTAATCTTTTTTTAATTTTTCCTGCAAATAGCGTCCGGTATAAGAACCTGGGCATGCTGCCAGTTCCTCCGGTGTCCCTTCGAACACAACCGAACCTCCGTTTTTCCCACCTTCCGGACCTAAATCAATCACATAATCCGCACATTTTATAACATCCATGTTGTGTTCGATAATTATGACGGAATGTCCCCGTTCAATCAGGGCATTCAGAGCATCCATCAATTTATGTATATCATGGAAATGCAATCCCGTAGTGGGTTCGTCAAATACAAAAAGGGTAGGCTCGGCATTTTCACGGCTCAGGTGATAGGCCAGTTTCACTCGCTGACTTTCACCTCCGCTCAAGGTGCTGGAAGACTGTCCCAATTTTACGTATCCAAGTCCTACATCTGCTAATTTTTGCAATTTGTCTACTATGCTACGTTCATTATGGCCATTACCGCCGGAAAAAAACTCCAGGGCTTGGTTTACCGTCATTTCAAGAATATCGTAAATGCTTTTTTCCCTGTACAATACTTCCAGGACATCATCTTTAAACCGGCGGCCCTTGCAATGTTCACATTCTAAATATACATCGGCCATAAATTGCATTTCCACCTTGATAATTCCTTCACCCTGGCATTCCTCACAACGTCCGCCCGGGACATTGAATGAAAAATGAGAAGGTTTGAAACCTTGATGTTTTGCACCCGGTGTATCTGCAAAAATTTTCCGGATATCATCCCAGGCTTTTAAATAGGTTACCGGATTGGAACGGGTAGATTTACCTATCGGATTCTGATCTATGAATTCCACTCCTTTTATTGCTTTTAAATCTCCGGAAAGTTTATCAAAACTACCGGCCCGGTCGGAATAATCCTCATAATTTTTTTTCAGGGCCGGTACCAGTATAGATTTGATTAATGTGCTTTTGCCGGAGCCACTGACTCCGGTAATAGCCGTCATCACTTTCAGAGGGAAATTTACGGTGATGTTCTTCAGATTATTTTCCGTTGCTCCGGACACTGTAATTTTTTTATTCCAGGAACGTCTTTGAGTAGGCACGGCTATACTTCTTCGTTCAAAAATATAATCTGCCGTTAAAGTGTCAGCAGTTTGCATCTGCTTCATATTCCCCTGAAAAATAACTTCACCTCCCAAACGACCTGCCAGGGGACCGATGTCGATGATTTCGTCAGCGGCTTTGATAATATCTTCGTCATGTTCAACCACGATGACTGTATTACCCAGGTCGCGCAGTCTTTTCAACACCCGGATTAACTGTTCGGTATCTCTGGAATGCAAACCGATACTGGGTTCATCCAGAATATACAACGAACCGACCAGAGCAGAGCCCAGGGATGTTGCCAGGTTTATTCTTTGGGATTCTCCGCCGGAAAGCGAAGAAGAAAGGCGGTTCAGGGTTAGATACCCTAAACCTACATCCATTAAAAAATCCAGACGGTTCCGAATATCGGGTAAAATTCTTTCAGCAATCTGCATCTGTCCGGCAGTTAATTCCAGGCCGTCAAAAAACTCCTTTAATTCGGAAACCGGCATTTCCACCAATTCCGGGACAGACTTACCTCCGATTTTTACATAGGACGCCTCCGGTTTAAGACGGGTACCATGACATTGCGGGCAGGTTGTCTTTCCCGTATACCGGGCAATCATCACCCGGTTTTGTATTTTGTATTTCTTAGATTCCAAGTAAGAGAAGAAATCATAAATCCCGCTGAAAGCCGGACATCCGTCCCACAGTACCTTCTTTTCGGTTTGACTGAGTTCGTAATAAGGTTTATGGACAGGAAAATCCACTTTATGGGCATTCCGGACCAACTCCTGTTTCCATTCATTCATTTTTTCTCCCCGCCAGCAGACAACGGCATCTTCATAAACACTCAGAGATTTGTTCGGGATCACCAAATCTTCGTCAATACCTAAAATACGGCCGTAGCCTTCGCATTTCGGACAAGCACCGATGGGTGAGTTAAAACTGAACATATTAACCGAAGGTACGGAGAAATTTATACCATCAGCTTCAAAGCGATTGGAAAAAGAATGAATTTGTCCGTCTATCTCGATAAAACATTCTCCTTTTCCCTCGTACAATGCCGTCTCTATGGATTCAGATATCCGGGAAACCGTGTCTTTTTCCTCATTGACATGGATTCTGTCTATCACCAGCCACATCTCCGCACTGGAATCAAAGGACAGGGCTTTCGTTAAAACATCATCAATCCGGTAAAATTCATTTCCGGCTTTTATTCGTACGAATCCCTGGTTAAGCAGTAGTTTTAAAGTTGCCGGCTCTTTCAGGTGTTCGGGTTTTGACAGGATGATGGCCGTTTTCCCGGAATGATTCAGGATAAAATGAGTAATGTCATCCACCTGGTCTCTCTTTACCTGGCGTCCAGAAATGGGGGAGATGGTTTGCCCCGCCCGGGCATATAATAATTTGATGTAGTCGTAGATTTCCGAGGAAGTGCCTACGGTAGAGCGGGGATTGGAAGTATTTACTTTTTGCTCGATAGCAATAGCGGGGGGAATTCCTTTGATGTAATCGCATTCCGGTTTATTCAGCCTTCCCAGAAACTGCCGGGCATAAGCCGACAGGCTTTCCACATATCGTCTCTGGCCTTCAGCATATAAAGTATCAAATGCCAGGGAAGATTTTCCGCTTCCGGATACGCCCGTGATGACAATTAGTTTGTTCAGGCCAATCTTCAAATCAATATTTTTCAGATTGTGCACCCGGACTCCCTTCAATTCTATATATTGTCCATTCATAAAAAACAGCACCGTTTATCTATGGCAAAGATAATGAAAAGTTATATTCAGAAAAAATAAAAGCACCCCTGCAAGGAGTGCTTTTAAGCGTTTGGAATATGTTTGGAAATACGTTTATAGTCCGTTAATGACTTTAGTTAATTATTCGGAAACCACTTCGAACTGAACATCCACTTTCACTTCGCGGTGAAGTTTGATAACAGCAGTATAAGTTCCGACTTCTTTGATTTCTTTCAGCATGATTTTCTTCCGGTCGATATCAAATCCCTGAGCAGTCAGAGCTTCAGCAATCATGATATTGTTTACGGAACCGAAAATTTTGCCGGTACTGCTGGTTTTTGTACCAACAGTCAGTTTCACTTCAGCCAGTTTTGCTGCCAGTTCTTCAGCTTCTGCTTTCAGTTTTGCTTCTTTATGAGCGCGCTGTTTGGTGTTTTCGGCTACGATTTTTTTTGCAGCTTCAGTTGCCAAAATAGCATATCCCTGAGGAATCAGGTAATTACGGCCATATCCGGGTTTTACGTTAATCACGTCATCTTTGTGACCCAGATTTGCAATATCTGTCAATAATATAATCTGCATTTCTTGTCCTCCTTTTAATTATTTCATCAAATCGGTTACGTAGGGCAACAAAGCAAGATGTCTTGCTCTTTTTACGGCAGTTGCAACTTTTCTCTGGTATTTCACAGAAGTTCCGGTAATTCTTCTCGGAAGAATTTTACCTTGTTCATTCAAAAACTTCTTCAAAAACTCAGGGTCCTTGTAATCAATGAATTTGATTCTTGCTTTTCTGAAACGGCAGTATTTTTTCTTTTTTACATCCACCGTTGGGGGGGTCAGATATCTGATTTCACTTTCATTCTGTGCCATGGCTTATTTCTCCTCTTGTTTAGCGTATTTACTTCTTCTTTTTAAAGTATACTCATAAGCATACTTGTCTAATCTGAACGTTAAAAAACGAATAACTCTTTCGTCGCGTCTGTAGGCGGTTTCCAGTTTGTCAACCAATGCACCTTCTGCCTCGAACTGCAACAAATGATAGAATCCGGTCGTCTTTTTCTGGATCGGATAAGCCAGCTTGCGAAGTCCCCAAGCTTCCTCATGTTCAATAGTACCGCCATTTGCAGTAATGGTACTTTTGAATTTTTCTACCGCTTCCTTTATCTGTTGTTCAGATAAAACGGGAGTTGTAATGAAAACGGTCTCGTAATGATTCAACATAATTAATTGATTATTAGTATAAAATTAATTTATCGGCCGCAAAGATAACATTTTCACCCGAAACGAACAAGAAATCAGCTTAAAAATTCGGACAACTAATTAACGGACAGGGAAGGGCAGGTCAATATATTTTTCTCTTGTTCAAAGCTTTATGGTATTCTATTGCATGCCGGTTGTGTTCACGTAACGTACGGGAAAAATGGTGTTTGCCGGAGAAATCACTTTTGGCACAGAAAAACATGTAATCATGGTGCTGATAATTTAAAACCGCATCTACAACCTGAATGGAAGGCATCCGGACCGGACCGGGAGGAAGTCCCGGATTCTGGTATGTGTTGTAGGGAGAGTTTATTTTCATGTGTTTGTCCAGGACACGTTTCAGAGAGAAATCTCCCAAAGCAAATTTTAAGGTGGGACAAGCTTCGAGTTTCCAGCCTTTAGCAAGACGGTTGAGGTAAACTCCTGCGATCGTTGCATACTCGTCTGTGCGGTTGGTCTCTTCTTCCACAATGGAAGCCACAATCAGTATATCCATCGGAGAGAGACCTGCTTGTTTGGCTTTGTCTAAGCGTTCCTGTGTCCAGAATTTATCATATTCTGTATGCATTCGTTTCATGAAATTTTCAATGGAAGTATTCCAGTAAATCTGGTAAGTATTGGGAATAAACATACCCGTGAAATTTTCTGATGTAAATCCCCATTTCTCGGCATATCCAGGCGCTTTTGCCATTTGAACAAAGGCGATGGAATCCACATTCAGTTGCCGGGCAACTGTTCCTGCCAGTTCTTCTATGGTCCGGATATTATTAAACGTAAAGTGAACGGGTGCCTGCTGTCCGCTCCGCAACATATTAACCGCCTCGTTATTGCTCATACCATTCGCCAGGCGATAACGTCCCGGTTTGATTCCGGTGGAGTATTTCTTGAGTTCAGCCACCTTGCGAAAAGTGAGACTATTTCTGATATAGCCCTTATTTTCCAGAGTTTGCACCACCGAATCCAGAGAATCACCAGGACGTATAAATAGGATTCCGTCATCGGTAACCGTTAAGTTGGGACGTTGTATCACGTAATACCAGGCACATCCCAAACCGGCCAGGCCAATAAACACCATCAGGCAAAGAAAAATCCAGAACTTTTTCATAACCAGAGCTTATATTATCATTTTATTCCTCATTCCGGAAATAGAGCGTATAATAATTCATATCCCTTTCAGCATCATATCCTTTCCGGATATATTTTTTTTCTCCGTGAATGTAGACATGAAAATTTTTATCCAACTTCAGCACATGCCTGAAATATTTCTTTTCATCCTTGACAGCATAGTCGGAAACAGCAAATTCATTGGATAAATTCATGTTATTATCCGTTTCGTACTGAGACTTGAAATTTTCAAAAGCGTGGATAACTTCCGGTTCACGTACTACTTCTTCCTTAAAACGGTCTTCTGAAAAAACTTCAGCATCTTTGAAAAAATTGATGGAGCGATTGAGCATATCAATTTGGTCGGCCCGGGGAACATCATTTTCCTGGTTGTAAATATCCTTCACAAAATTTTTACAGAGGTCCAGGTAATTGGCTGTTTGAAAATAACTGTCTTCTCCAGGTTCCAATCCCAGAAAATCCGTGGTCCAGTAAACGGCTTCTTTGGTATTGGTTTTGTCAAGGATACACACTTTATAGCCGTTTTCGGGGGTTACATTGAATATAATGCAGGCTTTATCCAGTTTTTTTATGTTGATACCGGACTCTCCGATTAATTGATAGGTATTTTGATTCAGTATTATTTTCAGAAAAGTATCTTTGGTTTCAGATTTGAAAATACCGATGGCATCACAAATTCCTTCTTCTATATTGCAATTCCGGAAATGAACAATATACAATTCTCCGGGTTTTATATTCGGATTATTAGATTGCTCATATAAATGTTGTGCCATTTCCACCGACTGCTCATAAAATGCCTGTTGGTTACTGAAAACAGCTGTTGCGGAAGCGTACACCGGATTGTTCAGCAATTCTCCTTCGTAAGGTAAGAAATGGTAATAAGCATCCTTTTTGAAAGCGGAAAGGAAATAACTTTTCAGCAAATGAAGCACATCCGTATCTTCCGGAAGAAAACAGTTGTCGGACAAGGAGAGGGAATCTCCTTCAAATTTATTTCCGATATGGTGAATGACAATATTAGCAATCTCACAATTTTCAAAATTGATCATGATTATTCTGGTTTAAAATCTGAATCTGACACCTAAATTTAAATTCTCCTTAAATTGTAATTTCCGGGAATAATTTTCATCGTAATTGGTTTCCGTATAAACGGAAGCAGACATGAAATAATTGATCTTAAAGTTTATGCTCATTTTCCAGTTTGCAGTGACCGGGATACGCTTTTTCTCCTCATTTTCCGTTCCTTTATTGAGGTATTTGTCCTTATTTTCATAACTCATGAACAGTTTCACTTCGTTGGTGATTTCCATAATTTTAAAAATATTGACAATCTTACTGTATACGTTTAATTGTACACCGGCTTCCCGCTTTGAACGTTTGCCTTCTTCTATGCCGTAGCGTTGGGCGTCCACTTTGGAAGTGTCCCGTACGAAATTCCATTTTCCGGCAATGGGAGAGAGTACCAACGAAAAATTGTCATTGGGTTTATAGTCCATACCCAAAGAGAGGGTAAAGTAACCGGGACTCATAAAATTAGCAACTAATATACGATCCGCATCTTTGGGATAATCGTAAGAGTTGAATAACTGGGTCTGAGCATTGAATTGTGTTGTATAATACCAGTGTTTAAAAGCCTTTTGTCCCAATTTAGAATTTAACTCAAGCCAGTCTTCGTTTTTACGAATATCTTCCTCTCCGGTTTTCATGAATCCGAAGCGATAATGCATCCGGTTTTCCCAGCTGGTTTTATTTTTATTGTAATTCCAGTAATAGCGGAGGTTACTAAGCAGAGAAAGGGAGTTTTCGCCACCATTGGCCCAATTGGCCACTTTGCCCTGGCTCATATTGATTTCCACTTCGGAATAGTAGGTCCAGTAACGCCTTTTCAATTCTCCCGGCTTCATCGGTCTCAATGCAAACCATTCTTTCGGAATAGGATTGGCTATGACTTCTTTTTTTTCCGGCATTTTTTTCTGAGGAGTCGGGACCTGATAGACATCTTCGTCCACATAAATTTTCAGACGGTTGGCATCCGGTATGACCTCGATCCAGGTTCCAATGGTATCGCCGGCTTTTGTATTGGCCCAAAACCGATGAAAAGAAGTCCGGCCGTTATTCATCCAAAAACGCAGGGTATTTTCAGTAATATTCATGACTTCCACCAATACCGAATCACGATTCGCATCTCTGAGCCACAAATAATTGGAATCATTTCGGACATAAGAGAGAAAAGTCTGCAAATCCGTATTTTTGTAATCCTCAAAATCTCCGCTCAGCAAATGCTGATTCGCTTTGTAAAATTCAATGCTGTCGAAAGTAATGTGTTCCTGTATTTTCCGTATCGCTTGTTCCTGGCGCGGAACAAAGGATTCTGAGTATTCCTTCAGGTAATGAACCATTTTTTTTAAGCGTTCATTTTCGGCATATTTAACCAGAACACGGATGGCTTCCTGAACCTCAGTATCGGTGTATTTTTCCTGTTTCAGGTTTTGAAGGGCATAGCGGACTCCCGGATTCTCAATATCGCTGTTTTCCAGTTTCTTTTTTACCAGCAGGACGGGAAAAGCACTGGTTGCCGCAAGTGAATCCTTTCCCCGTACAGGCTGTGAGCTTAGAGTCCGGAGCTGTATGGTATCCGGTTCTATTATCTGGGCACTGAGAGGGGAGACACCTGATAAAAACAAGAAAAACAGGAAAAAAAACTTCATGTCTCAGGTTTTATTTAAAAGGAGAATCGGGTTCTTTTGCCATGTGCTTATAACTGAGATAATCCACTAAAGCAGGCATCCATTTACTCAGGAATACAGCCAGTTTCCCTTCAACAAAAGTCATGATAATCTCTCTCTTTCTTTTCCGGATTCCTTTTACAATCAAGGAGGCACATCGTTCTGCACTCATCATTTCAGACTCATTTCTGGGACTTTCACCTTGTTGGTGTCCATCTGCATCCAACGCTGTTTTTCGTATATTGGAAGCTGTAAAACCGGGTGCGGCCACCAGGACATGCAAGCCTTTTTTCCGATTTTCAATTCTTACGGTATTCAAAAAACCCCTCACGGCAAATTTACTGGCTGCATAACCCGTCCGTCCGGGAAGACCGATAAAACCTGCAATCGAGATGATTCCGGCAACGCTCCCTTTAGTTTGTAATAAATAGGGTAAAGCGTATTTGGTACAATAAACGGTTCCCCAAAAATTAACATCCATAACTTTGTGCAAAACCATGGTATCCAGATCTTGCAGTAAGGCCCTCATAGAAATACCGGCATTATTGATCAATACGTCGATTCGTCCGAAATGCGCGTAAGTTTGTTCTATCAATTCTTTACAAGCAATTTCCTTGGTGACATCCGTCCGTACAGGAAGAATGTCCGTGCCTTGCTTTTTTAAATCTTCTTCGATACGCAACAATTCCTCAATGTTCCGCGAGGCAATCGCAATCTTCGCTTTCTGACGTGCTAATTCATATACCAAAGCTTTACCGATTCCAGAAGATGCACCCGTAACAATTACAACTTTATCCCGCATAGTCAATCGTTTTCTGATTATTTGGACAAAGATAATCATTTTTGTTTATTTTGGTGTAGCATTTCTGATCGGAAAGAGGGTTTTTATTCCACCTCTATATTATGTCCTATAATTTATATTATGTTAAATAGTGGATTTCCTAAAAAGGGGGAGTATTGCATCCCCCTTGAGTATTTAAAGTTATTGGGCATTTAATTTTGCCTGGATTTCATCGTATTTCTGCTGATATTTGGGATCGGTATTTCTCAACCTGAAATACAATTGTTTTAATGTAGCCAGTGTATTCTGTTCTGTTGGTTCCAGCTCCAGGGCTTTTTCAAAATAAGGAATAACAGACGCATATCCGGCATACACTTTTTCGATACCTTTGTTATATTCGTTGATATCTACAATATTGCTGACTTCCTGGTCCAATTTTATCACCTCACTTAATTTTACATTTCCCAAACCATACTGAGCCATAAAATCCTTAGGGTCATATTCTAATGTTTTCTGGTACATTTCTCCGGCTTTCTCCATCTGCTGGAGTTTTTCGTACAATAATCCCTTTGCCCTGTAATAAGATGCATTTGTCGGATCCTGCTCGATGGCCTTATCCAGGAATACAAATGCTTTTTCGGCATCCGTATTCAGATAATGGTTGATCAGTTCCACCAGCATAGCCGAATTGTTAGGAAACAATTCATATCCTTTTTGCAGTACCTTCAAGGCTTCCTCTTCTTTGTTCTGCGCTTTCAAGGCTGCAGCCAGGAAAGGATAAGTCTGGGAAAGATTGTAATTATACGTCAGAGCTTTCTTGTAGTATTCCTCTGCTTTGACAAAATTATTGGATCTTTGTGCAGCAATAGCAGCATTAAAGATCACGGCCGTATCTATTACTGCTGCATTTTCTTTTGTCACAATCGGTGAATGTTCCAGTTCCAACACTTTTTCGAAAGTATTGAAAGCTTCCGCAAAATTGTCGGCATTGTAATATTCAATTGCTTTATTGGTATAATCAATAATCAGATTTTTATATTGTTGTTCCAATTTATCCGTATATTTTTTCTTTACATCCAACTCAATCACTTTATTGTAGGCTTCCAGGGCAATATCCAGAGCATTTCCGGGGGCTAATTTCCGGTAATCAGGTATCGGGCTTTCATAAAGAGCCTGATAAATCTGTCCTTTCGTAAAATAGCCTTTGTCATAATTTGCACATGCTTCGTGCTGCATTGCTTCATCAATCAACTTTTTGGCCTGATCCAGCTTACCTGAAGTAAAGTAACTTGTTGCTTGTATTACTTTTCCTTTTTGTGCATAAATTGCAGTTACACAAAAAAGGAGAACCATAAGGAAAGATAATTTTCTCATACGTAAAAATGTTATATTAATTTATGTTCATTTCACGAATTTCGGAGTTTCCGGGTTACATTAATCATTATTATCCTCCGGAGCTAATCCGGTATCTTCTTCTGTAAACTCGCTGTTTTCTTCTTTCGAAGCAGAAACTTTGGCAACAGCAGCTATCGAATCGTCGTTCCGCAGATTGATTAATTTTACACCTTGGGTATTCCGTCCCATGACCCTCAGACTGCTTACCTCTAAACGTATAGTAAGCCCGGAACGGTTAATAATCATCAGATTATCTTCATCGGTCACATCAATCAAGGCAATCAGATTTCCCACTTTTTCCGTCATGTTGATTGTCTTGACGCCCTTCCCTCCCCGGTTGGTTATTCTGTAATCTTCTATGGCAGAACGTTTCCCGTAACCGTTCTCAGAGACAACCAAAATGTTGGCATTAGTCGGTTCAACACAAACCATTCCAACAGCTTCGTCTGTTTCTTCCATCCAGACTCCGCGTACTCCTGAAGCCGTACGACCCATCGGACGCACTTTAGATTCCGGGAAACGGATGGCTTTACCCGATTTAACGGCAATCATAATATCGTTTTCCCCATTCGTCAGTTTGGCTTCCAATAACTGGTCACCTTCCTTAATGGTAATGGCATTCACTCCGTTCTGACGCGGACGGGAATAAGCTTCCAATGTCGTTTTCTTGATAATTCCTTTCTTGGTACACAGTACGATATAGTTGCTATTTATATAATCAGCGTCTTTCAATGACAGTAGATTAATATAAGCTTTCACTTTATCATCCGGTTCTATATTCAGTAAGTTCTGGATTGCCCGGCCTTTGGATTGTTTGGTGCCTTCCGGAATTTCATATACCTTCAACCAGAAACATTTTCCTTTTTCAGTAAAGAAAAGCATGGTGTTGTGCATGGTAGCCATAATCATGTGCTCCAGGAAGTCTTCATCCCGGGTTGCGGAACCTTTGGATCCGACTCCTCCCCTGTTCTGGACTTTATATTCAGATAATGGAGTGCGTTTGATGTACCCCATGTGGGAAATGGTTATCACCATTTCTTCATCGGCATAAAAATCTTCCGGATTGAATTCTTCGGAGGCATAAACAATGTCTGTCCTGCGGTCATCTCCATATTGGGCCTTCACTGCCAGAAGCTCATTCTTAATGATCTCCATACGCAATTCTACCCGTGCTAAAACATCGTTTAAATGAGCAATTAATTTTTCAATTTCCTCGTATTCCGCCCTCAGTTTTTCCTGCTCCAGACCGGTTAATTGGCCCAGACGCATGGCCACAATGGCTGCAGCCTGTTTATCCGTCAGGCTAAAACGTTCCATCAGGGCACTCTGTGCTTCAACAGGGTTTTTGGAAGCCCGGATCAATTTGATCACTTCATCAATGTGGTCCGAAGCAATAATCAAACCTTCCAGAATATGGGCCCGTTCTTCGGCTTTACGCAACTCAAACTGAGTACGGCGAACCACCACTTCATGCCGGTGTTCCACGAAATGATGGATCATATCTTTGAGATTCAATAATTTCGGCCGCCCATGTACTAAAGCTACATTGTTGACACCGAAAGAAGATTGTAAGGCCGTATGTTTCAATAAGGTGTTCAATACGACATTGGAAATGGCATCCTTCTTTACATCTATAACGATCCGCATTCCCTCACGGTCAGACTCATCATTAATATTGGAAATGCCATCTATTTTTTTCTCATTGATCAAGTCGGCTATCCGGGAAATCAGTTCCGCCTTATTGATCATATAAGGAATCTCATGCACAATGATTTTTTCCCGTCCGTTAGGCAGAACTTCTACAGAGGTTTTGGCCCGGATAACAATGCGGCCCCGCCCTGTCAGGTAAGATTCCCGCACACCACTATACCCGTAAATGGTACCTCCGGTAGGAAAATCCGGTGCTTTGATGATTTTGATTAAATCCTCAATATCGATATCCTTATTATCTATATAAGCACAAATGGCATCAATGGCATCGTTGATATTATGCGGAGGCATGTTGGTAGCCATCCCGACGGCAATACCGGAAGCTCCGTTGACCAACAAATAAGGAATACGGGTGGGAAGTACTGTCGGCTCTTTTAATGAACCGTCGAAGTTATCTGTCATATCCACCGTATCTTTGTCTATATCCACCAGCATATCTTCAGTAATCTTCGCCATACGGGCTTCTGTATAACGCATTGCCGCAGGACTGTCGCCATCTACGGAGCCAAAGTTACCCTGGCCGTCAACCAGCGGATAACGCAAAGACCATTCCTGGGCCATACGCACCATAGCCATATATACGGAACTATCGCCGTGCGGGTGATATTTACCGAGTACCTCTCCTACGATTCTGGCTGATTTTTTATAAGGTTTTCCGGATGTCAAGCCTAACTCATCCATGCCGAACAACACACGTCTGTGTACTGGCTTCAAGCCGTCACGCACATCCGGTAAAGCCCGCGAAACAATCACCGACATTGAATAGTCAATGTAAGATGACTTCATTTCCTCTTCAATGTTGATTTTAATAATTTTTTCTCCGCCGTTTTCCATCTATATTAAATTTCTGTTAATCAATTAAATAAATAGGACAAGTGCACTCTTTATTGCATTTTCCCAAAAAATCACACAAATGTAATAAAATCAGTTGTTATAAAAAGAATTTATCTCCATTTTTTAGTCTTCCGGAATCTCTGTTGTGAAAGTATCGTAGGCCAATTTTACATTCACGGGCAATTCTTTTGCTACTTCCGCAGCCAGCCCCATTTGATGACCGATGTGAGTCAGATAGGCTTCTTGGGGTTGAATGGTTTCAATCACTTTCAACGCTTCTGTCAAGTTGAAATGAGAAAGGTGTTCTTCCTTTCTCAGGGCATTAATGACTAAATATTTCACTCCTTTCAATAAATCCATCGAAGCTGAAGGTATGGTTTTAGCATCCGTAATGTAAGCAAATTGATGAATCCGGAAACCCAATACGGGCATTTTGTAGTGTAAAACCGGTATGGGAATCACCCGGATGTCATCTATATAAAAAGGAGAGCCATCCAGTACATGGTAATTGATTTCCGGTACTCCGGGATAACGAAAAGCTGCGAAAGCATAAGAAAAATCTTTATATACGACTTCTTTGGTACCCTCATTGCCATAGACATCCACCCCGCCTTGTTTTACCCAATTGAAGGCCCGGACATCATCCAAGCCTCCCACATGGTCTTTGTGGCCATGAGTCAACAAAATTGCCCGTATGTCTTTTACTCCTGCACGCAACATTTGGTAACGAAAATCCGGACCCGCATCAAAAATCAGCTTCCGGCCCTTTATTTCCAACATGGCAGAAGACCTCAAACGTTTATCATGTTTATTCACAGACTGACAAACCGGACAATTACAAGCGATCACCGGTATTCCCTGTGACGTCCCGCTTCCCAAAATTGTTAATTTCATTGCTTTCTAAATTGTCTCAACAAAGATAATATTTATTGCAAAATTGGTATTATCTTTGAACGAAATAAATTGTAATTCATTCATGGGAAAATTGTTTTTACTCCCTAATACATTAGGTGAAACAAGTATTGCGGCAGTCATACCCTCCGAAGTGATTGATGTTATCAGAAGTATTAGGATATTCGCAAGCGAAAATCCCCAGAACACTCGTCGTTACCTGAAAAGAATAGATAAAAATATAGTTATTGATGAGTTGATATTTTTAGAATTAAACGAGCATTCTTCTGCCAAAGATACCGAAGCCATATTGGCTTATTTGGAAAAAAACGATGTAGGAATTATTTCTGAAGCCGGTTGTGCAGGCATTGCAGATCCGGGAGCGGAACTGGTGGCTCTTGCCCATCAGCATGATTATCGCGTCATCCCTTTAGTTGGCCCCTCTTCTATTCTTTTATCTCTCATGGCATCCGGATTAAACGGACAAAATTTTTCTTTTCAGGGGTATCTGCCTGTCAAAAACAATGAGCGGAATAAGGCGTTGAAAAATTATGAAAGACAGTCGGCTTTAGAAAACCGGACACAAATTTTCATTGAAACTCCTTACAGAAACCGGAAACTGTTTGAAGAAATGCTCCAGACTCTGCATGCCGATACTTTACTGACCATTGCCTGTGATATCACAACCCCCAATGAGTATATAAAAACGCTGCCTGTCCGGGAATGGAAAAAGCAACAGCCGGACATCCACAAACGTCCTGCCATATTTCTGATTTACGTTCCACGCTCTTTCAAACGGTGCTGATTTCTCACCAGGTTACAAATTTATACCGTTTCCGACTTTTTTTCTGATATTCACGCAGGAAGACCAAAACCCCTGTTTTCATTTTTCAGCAACTCTTTGAAAAGAGAATGCGTAGATAATGGGTAAATATGAAAGAAAAGGACATGGAAAATTCTGTAAGGATTACTGACATATTGGGAGAGAAACAAGAGTATTATTTAGGGCATACATGCCAAACTGTCCCTGCATCCTTATTGCATCTACCCTCCCCGGATACGGTGGAAAGAATATGGGCAGACAGCAACCGCTCCCAGCAGACACTCAATAACTTTCAACGTCTGTTGAGCCACGGACGTCTGTCTGGTACCGGCTACATTTCCATTCTCCCGGTGGACCAGGGGATAGAGCATACCGCAGGGGCGTCTTTTGCTCCCAATCCGCTTTATTTCGACCCTGAAAATATTGTTCGGTTAGCCATAGAAGGTGGTTGTAGTGCTATTGCTTCCACATTTGGAGTTTTGGGAAGCGTAGCCCGTAAATATGCACATAAAATTCCCTTTATTGTGAAAATAAATCACAATGAACTGCTTAGCTATCCCAATAACTATGACCAGATCCTCTTCGGCAGTGTAAGAGAAGCCTGGAATATGGGAGCTATCGGAGTCGGTGCCACCATCTATTTCGGTTCACCAGAAAGCCGCCGTCAACTGACAGAAATTGCGAAGGCATTTGAATACGCACATCAACAGGGGATGTTCACCATTCTTTGGTGCTATCTGAGAAATCCTGCATTTAAAAAAGAAGGGACAGATTACCATGAAGCGGCCGATCTGACCGGTCAGGCTAATCATTTGGGGGTGACCATAGAAGCGGACATTATAAAGCAAAAACTACCGGTCACCAATGGAGGTTTTACAGCTTTACATTTCGGAAAAACGGACGAACGAATGTACAACCGGCTTGCCTCTCCCCATCCCATTGACCTATGCCGTTATCAGGTCGTGAATTGTTACATGGGACGTGTGGGGCTGATAAATTCGGGAGGTGCTTCACAGGGAGACAATGATTTGCAGGAAGCAGTCATTACGGCAGTTGTAAACAAAAGAGCCGGAGGCATGGGTTTGATTGCAGGGCGGAAAGCTTTTCAAAAAAATATGCAGGATGGCATACATTTATTACACGCCATTCAGGATGTATATCTGGATCAAGAGATTACCATTGCCTGAGAAATATGAATCAATCTTTTTTCTTTCCCTGATTGGCAACGGCATTCATCAATTTATTAATTTCTTCGGGGTCTCCGAGAAAATAATCATTGATCAAATGCATTTCTTCATCAAAATCAAATACATAGGGAACAGCCGTAGGTAAGTTCAAGTTGACGATATCTTCATCGGAAATATTTTTCAGGTATTTAATAATTCCCCGCAAGCTATTCCCGTGAGCCGTAACTAAAACCTGGTCTGTTACTTGCAAAGAAGGAAAAATTTCTTTTTTCCAATAAGGTAAAATCCTTTCTACGGTATCTTTCAAAGCTTCCGTAGAAGGTAACATTGCCGGGGGCACTTGTTTGTAACGCCGGTCAAAACGAGGGTTCCGGCTATCTTCCGGAGACAGTGCCGGAGCAGGAATATCGTAACTCCTACGCCAGATTAACACTTGTTTGTCACCATATTCTGCTGCGGTTTCACTTTTATTCAAACCTTGTAAGGCTCCATAATGCTTTTCGTTCAGTCGCCAGCTTTTTTCCACCGGAATCCAATCCAAATCCATCGCATCCAACACATAATTCAAGGTTTTTATGGCTCTTTTTAGATAAGATGTATAGGCTTTATCGAAAACAAAACCTTTTTCTTTCAATAAATTACCCGCTTTTACTGCCTCTTTTATACCCTGTTCAGACAAATCGACATCGGTCCATCCGGTAAACCTGTTCTCTTTGTTCCATAAGCTTTCTCCGTGGCGAAGCAAAACAATCCTTTTCATACTGGTTCTGGTTTAATATGATAAGTACGTGAATGCTTTTGCAGGGTTACAAAAAAAGAACTCTCCTGCGTCAGCAGAAGAGTTCCACTCAAGTCCGAAAATACCGGTTATTTTTTGAAATACCGGTTATACAGTCCTTCAAAACCTTTACCGTGACGGGCTTCATCTTTACACATTTCATGAACGGTATCATGAATTGCATCCAGATTCAGTTTCTTGGCCAGTGTTGCAATTCTTTTTTTATCTTCACAGGCACCAGCTTCTGCTTCCATTCTCTTTTTCAGATTTGTTTTGGTGTCCCATACGCATTCACCCAGCAATTCACAGAATTTAGCAGCATGTTCTGCCTCTTCCCAAGCATAACGTTTAAAAGCTTCAGCCACTTCAGGATAGCCTTCACGGTCTGCCTGACGACTCATAGCCAGGTACATACCCACTTCCGTACATTCCCCCGTGAAATGAGCTTTCAATCCTTCCAATACTTCTGCATCAACTCCTTTTGCAATACCGATAACATGTTCATCAACAAATGTTAAAGCTCCTTCTGTTTCAACTAATTCTTTAAATTTGCTTCTCGGAACTTTACATTGCGGACAAAATTCCGGAGCTTCTTCACCTTCATGTACATATCCACACACCGTACAAATAAATTTTTTCATAACGCTTTTTTTATTGATTAATATAATTTGGGGACTTATCCCATTGTTTTGTTTCTGCACTCTTTACAATATCCTCTGTAATATAAATGAGTTTCCGTAATAAAAAAATCCCGGGACCGAGATGGTTCAAACAAATCAGGATTCTCTATCGGAATGTCGTATAACTTTCCGCAACGGCAACACTGAAAATGAGCATGGCAGGAAGTATCTATATCAAAACGTACATTTTTTTCATCTATCACTAAAGAAAGAACGGCATTTTGCTCCGCAAATAATCTCAATGTGTTGTACACTGTCGTTTTGGAAAGCGTAGGAACAGATACGGACAATGCATTATATATTTCGTCTGCTGTCGGATGAGTCCGGTTTTCCATCAAATATTCTGCTATGGCAATCCTTTGTAAAGAAGGTTTAATCCCATGTTTTTCCAAATATTCGCAGGCACTACAAAATGTATTCATTACAAAATTGTAATTATTATAATTTTAAATTTAATGCAAAAATATACTTTTTTATTTAAAAACAAATTATTTTTATAAAATAAATTTTGGATTTCAGGATTAATGTTTTCAATTAATGTTTAGTTTTGCAACATGTTTTTTTTAAGTATTTCGGCTCATTTATTCATCTATCTTTGGATTCCCCTATTTGTGGTAATCTGCTTTTATTTTAGGGGAACCAAAGGAAATCCGGAAGGAATCACCCTGCTCCCGGAGGCTATCGTCTGTGAATATCCGGTTCCTTTCAGCCACGAGGAAAAAAACTATATTTACGAAGAAGAAGAGTTCCATCCGGAAAAGATTCCGGTAGTTTTTCCGGAAGTCCGGAAAAGTCAGAACTTTTTCTTCTTTCCTGCCTTTTATGCTTTTATTGTCTGTAATGCACTTACTTTAAGGGCTCCACCTGTTTCTTCCTGTATTTGATATTCCGGTCTTCTATCCCGGAAAAATAGGTTCTGCTCATTTTTAAATTGTATTCCAATGCGTTATATTCTCAGTATTTTTTTATTACTGATAAAGGGCTTGGGCGTATATGCACAACATATTGCCGTGAGTCATAATGGTGATTCAACCTTTAATACGGTCAGGGAATTGCAGGAGGTTGTCGTGACTGCAGAAAAAAGGGAATTAAAACCCTTGGATATTCCAACGGCTCTGACGGTAATTACTTCCCGTTCTATGACAGGAGAAAATACACCTGACCTCAGGAATATTTCCGGTATTGTCCCTAATTTTTATATGCAGGAAGGTGGATTAAAGCTCTCTACTCCCATATATATCCGGGGAGTCGGCACGGTTTCCGGTACTCCTCCTGTCGGCTTATATGTTGACGGGGTTCCGGTATTTGATAAAAATGCTTTTGTTTTTGAACTATATGACATTTCGAGTATAGAAGTATTACGCGGTCCGCAGACAACTTTATACGGGCGCAACAGTATTAACGGTCTGATTCATATTACGACCCAGGCTCCCGCTAAAGATTTTTCCCTGAAAGCAACTGCCGGTTATGCCAGCTACAATTCCCGGAACTACCAGCTCGTCGCCAACCTGCCCTCCCGGATTGTCTATAATAAATTATCTTTCGCGTATCAAAAATCCGGGGGATATTTTAAAAATCATTACGACCACAACCGAAAATCCAATCCTTCCGATTCCTATAACCTCCGTTACCATGGTATAGCTTATGCTGCCAGGGATTGGAAAATAGCTTTCGGGGTGAATTTCAGCCATTCTTTTGATGGAGGGTATGCTTACTATGTGGCGGATTCACTGAAGAATAACAGGTATTTGGTAAATTACAATACACCTTCGTCTTACAAACGGGAACTTTTTTCCGGGTATGCCAATATAAAGAAAAACTGGAACCGATTTATTTTCCAGGGAGTTACCTCTTATTCGTGGACCAAAGACCAGCAGATTTTTGATGCAGACTTTACCTATTTGGATGTTTTTGATAATAATAAAAAGTCCGGACAAAATTTGTTCACACAGGAAATCAATCTGCAATCTGCAGCAGGATCCCGCTGGAATTGGACCATCGGAGTTTTCGGATTTTATAAAGATTTGACTAATAAATACCTGGCTGCTTTTGGAAAAGATAAAGCCTATTTGTTACCTATGGCACTGGATGAAGCGAAATACCAGAATAATACAGTCACCTCAGGTCTGGCCGGTTACGGACAGATTACCCTGCAAGAACTTTGGTCCGGAATGTCTTTTACTGCAGGATTAAGATATGATTGTGAAAAAAGCCGGTTGGATTATGCAGACAGCTTACTTTTTACTTTAGCAACATCCTATGAAAAATATCATGAATCCGATGAAAGCAAGGTATTTACGGCCTGGTTGCCCAAATTTTCTTTATTACAGAAATGTCAGGACAATCTTTCTCTGTTTCTCAGTATTTCCAAAGGTTATAAAGCGGGAGGCTATAACATCATTGTGAATGATATGAGTTCACAAATGGTCAAGTTGGGATATAAAGAAGAAAAATTATGGAATTATGAGCTGGGAATGAAATACTTCAGCAGTAACGGGAAATTTCATATCAATCTGGCAGCTTTTTTTATAGATTGGAAAGACCAGCAGATTTTCGTTATGGGAATGATGGGACCCGGAATAAAGAATGCCGGGGATGCCCATAGTTACGGAGGAGAAATGGATATTCGCTGGCAGTTTTTACCGGACCTGACCTATCTTTTATCTGCCGGTTACAGTCATTCCCGCTATTACAACAATGAAGAAAAAAGCCATGAAGGCAATCATATTGTGATGGCACCGGAATTCACAACTTATACCGGTTTATCGTATCATAGAGCCATTCGGGCATCCTGGTGTAATTCTTTTTTTGCTTCTACCACCGTCAACGGATTTGGAAAGCAATATTTCGATGAAGCCAATTTGTTAAAACAAATGCCTTATTTTTTGTGGAACATGGAATTGGGAATCTCCGGCAAATACTTTGATTTCCGGATTTGGGGGAAAAATATATTGGACAAAGCTTTTTTTGCCTATATGCTGAATAATCCCGTCGGCAATAAGCTTCCCTCCTACCGGGACATGGGACAATCAGGAGCTCCGGCCCGCTTCGGAGCTTCCATTACTTTGAAAATAAACTAAAATTAGACAATATGAGAAGAATAACTTATTTAATGATGCTGGTTTTTACAACCGTTCATTTTGCAGCATGTGAAGATGATTCAGATACCCAGGGAGCCCACTCGGAAGGCCAGGATAAAATGATAGGAGACTGGAAGTACAATCAACCCTATCTTGAATTCAAATATGCCACAGATACCATCCGTTTCGGAAATTTTGCCATAGCCGAAAAAGAAATGAAACAGCTTTTCCTGGAAATGGCCACAGAAAAAATGGGGAATTACTTTACTGGCATAGAGTTTGTTTCAAACCAACAATTACTGGTAAAAGCCCGGAATGCTGCCGGTAAACCTTTGTATATTCATGCCGGCTACGTAAAAAATGAAAAACTGATGGAAGTTTCACTGGATAAAGACGATATAGCCGCTTTCATGAGAGAACGGGCAGCTATGATCCCGGCAATTAGTTTCAATTATCTGCAATCCGGAAAAGAATTGACTGTCTATTTGGACAAGACCTATGTGAGAACACTTTGGGAAACGGCACCGCTAAAAAATAAGTTGTCGGGACTTCTTGCCGACCGGATGATACCGGGATTCCGGGAGATGGAGCCCACAGAGCAACAAAAAGCCTTGCAAGGCATTCAAATGCAGGTATCTGCTATCCTGAATAATATTCAGACCTTAAAAATCGGTTTTGTATTAACGAAATAATAAAAAAAGTTGTCCTGAGATTTTATATTTCAGGACAACCCTCCGGTTATTCATCCACAAGCACCATCTCTCCTATCAGATGGTGGGCTCCGGCCAGTTTATCCATGATAAACAATACATAACGAATATCTACGGCTATATTCCGGCATATCTCCGGCGCATACTGCAAATCGGACATAACCCCGTCCCACGCACGGTCAAAATTCAGGCCAATCAAGTGTCCTTCGGCATTCAGTACCGGACTACCTGAATTTCCTCCGGTAGTATGATTAGTCGCAATAAAACATACCGGCACTTCCCCATCTTGCGTATATGGGCCAAAATCACGATTGCGGTAGATCTCACGTAATTTGTCAGGAACGTTATAATCATAAATTTCCGGATTATCTTTCTCCATGATTCCCTTCAAAGTGGTATAATATTCATACCCCACTGCGTCCGAAGGTGCATATCCCTGTATCTTTCCATAGGCTACCCTCAACGTAGAATTTGCGTCGGCATAAAAAGTACGTTCGGGATGCATTTTCATTAAAGCAGCCAACCAGTTCTGATTCAATACTGTCATTTCATTTCCAATCCGCGTCAATTCCGGTTGAATTTGTTTTTTGTACAATTGGTCTATTGAAACATACAAACGATAAGCCGGGTCTTTCTGCAATTTCTTATAAGCTTTCAGCCGGTTGTTCTCTAAAAATTGAACGAAAGTTTCCCGGTCTGCGAGTACTGACGTTTCAAACAGTTTGTCCACATATACATCAATCCCTTTTTTTCCGGCAGCCTTACGTACTTCTTCCGGAATCCATTCTGGGGCAAGATTCCGGTTATAAAGTCTGAGCATTTCCGACAAAATCTTTTTATCCGTATTCCGGTCATAATCTTTGTAATACTCGTCAGCATAAATCAAAATCTGTTCTTTTTCGGCAGAATCTTTTAAAAGCCGGGCGATATTAGCACTCCATCCGACAATTTCAGCTCCTTTTTTTCCGGCTTCATTAACATAAGCAGCAGCCAACACCAAATCTTTTCTTTGTCCGTAAAGGTGTTTGTATTTCTCCAGGAGAGTAGCGTATTCTTCCTGCGTTCCGGCCCATTGACGGAATGCTTTTTCTTCCTCTTGCTTTTTGGCTACAGTCCGGAAACGTTTCAGACCTTTTATCTCCCCTTGCCATTTTTTCCAGGCATTCGCCACTCCCGCAGCTTTAGAAGCGTATTTGATACGCAATAATTCATCCGACTCCATCGCTGCATTTATAACATTCAATTTAGCTGTACGAATCGCAATCTTATGAGGATTCTCTACCTCCTGAATCTGTTCAATGGCATAAGACGTTAAATATTCGTTGGTAGTTCCCGGATAACCGAACACCATGGTAAAATCTCCCTCATTCAAACCTTTCATCGAAATCTTAAAAAAAGATTCCGGTTGGTAAGGCTTATTTTCCGGGGCATAGGAAGCAGGTTCATTCCGGGAACCTGCATAAATACGCAGAACAGAAAAATCTCCCGTATGGCGGGGCCACATCCAGTTGTCGGTATCTCCGCCAAATTTTCCGATGGCGGAGGGCGGAGCTCCCACCAGACGAACATCCTTGAAAATCCGGAATACTGACATCAGATATTGATTCCCGTTAAAATAAGGTTTTATGTTCGCTTTCAGTTCTGTACCTTCCGTAGCTTCTGTTTCCAATTGCTGGCATATCTCTGCTATTTTTTGTTTTTGTTCTGATAAACTCATCCCCTCTTTTAAACCGGCATTGATTTTATCAGTTACATCTTCCATTCTTACCAATATAGAAGCTGTAATACCCGGATTAATCAATTCTTCTTCCTGGTTTTTGGCCCAGAATCCGTCTCGGAGGTAATTGTGTTCCAGGCTACTGTGCGACTGAATCATATCAAAAGCACAATGGTGGTTCGTGATGACCAGACCTTCTTTACTGACCAGTTCTCCGGTGCAAAAATGAAAGAAAGGCATCTCCTCATATCCCAGTCCGACGACAGCATCTTTCAAAGAAGCCTGATTAACCGCATATATATCTTCTGCCGTTAACTTAAACCCTTGCCTTTGCATTTCTTCGATGTTATATTTTTTCAGCAGCATGGGAATCCACATTCCTTCATCTGCCCGACATATCATTCCTCCCAGCAAAAATACCAGGATTAAAAGTAGTGTTCTTTGTTTCATCTCAGTATAAATTTAGCGTAATCATTTCAGGAACTTTTCTCTATGTATTTTTACTCATTCAAAATTTTTCAAAACTTCATATAACTGTTGTACAGGCAATCCCATTACATTATAGAAAGAGCCTTCAATCCGGCGAATACCGATATACCCTATCCATTCCTGGATACCATAAGCACCTGCTTTGTCGAAAGGTTTACAATTATCTACATAGCAGGTTATTTCTTCTTCGGAAAGCTCTTTAAAATACACATCGGTATAGGCTGAGAAACTTTGCTGTCGTTCGACCGTAGTCAGGCATACCCCTGTCACCACTGTATGTTTGCGTCCCGATAACCGGTTTAGCATATCGATTGCTTCCTCCCGCCCCCGGGGTTTCCCTAATATCACATTATCCAGGCACACTACCGTATCTGCCGTAATCAGTAACTCACCCGGATTCAGTTCTCCTGTGAAGGCTGCCGCTTTGAGGCCCGCCAGGTATTCAGGGACTTGCTCCGCCGGCATCTCCTGAGGCCAGATTTCTTCAATGTGCTTTAACTTTACTTCAAACTTAAAACCGGCCTCGCATAAAAGCTGATGCCGTCGCGGGGAAGCAGAAGCCAAAATTAGCTTGTATTCTTTCATTAGTCTGCAAAAATAAGTTGAAAAAAATGTTTGAAAAAAAAGCTGACACCCAAGCACAATATCATAATCACACGGATTAACCGCAGTTGCAGGCAACGGTGGTCAACACGACCCTTCACGGCTGCAATATAGAAAGCGTAAGGAAGCAAAACGGCCACAACAATATAAACCAATATAGCCAGGGAAGCTGTGAATTCCCAGTAATAAAATACCCCGGCCGAAATCATTGCTACAACAGCCAATGCAACAATAATCCGGCGTGCAGCAGGAATACCCAGTCTTACGGGAATCGTCTGGTTGCCGTTTTCCAGATCTCCCTCTATTGAAAAAATATCCTTATTGATCTCATACATCAGGGTGTTCAGGAAAATAAACCACGAAAAAGCAAATATCCAATTAAACATATACAGGAAATTGGTATCTGTTTCTATCAATATGGAAGCATAAACCATATGAAGTAAAGGTATCTCGTAAATGATGGCACTTACCGGTATAAAAGCGGCCAATAAGCCAACCACCACATTCCCCACGATAAAATATTTTTTGTAAGTAGAAGAATAAAACCAAAGAATACCGGAAACCAATAAAAACAATATTCCTATTTTCCATACTCCGACAGCAAATCCCAGATAAAAAGCAATGCTTACGGCAATGACATTCAGGAGAGAATGCAGAGTAATGGCCATACGGCGGCTGATGCTTTTGCCTACGACCACAGTGCGGAAACCGGAAATCCGGTCACATTTCGTATCGAAATAATCATTGATCACATAAGCCCCCGAAATCAAACAGCAAACCGCAACAACCAGCAAGGTAAAAGCCCAGTCAGCCATCTGCAAAGTGAAACCGTTTAATTCAAGCATAGGCAGAATCACCATGTATCTCATCGTATACATGGTCAATGCAGCAAAAGCAATGGTACGTATTCGGATTAAACGCAAGACTTCCCACATACAAAACGATTTTTCTGAAACTACATACTTTTCACATAACAGGTCGTATCCATCCAATCTCCCCGAGCTTTCAGCACCTGACCAATCACATCCCGCACACATCCGTCTCCACCTTTTATGTCTGAGATATACCGGGCAACTGATTTGATCTCTTCACATGCATCCAAAGGACAAACCGGTAAACCCACCCGGGTCATCACGTTATAATCCGGTATATCGTCTCCCATATACATGATTTCTTCCCGGCACAGGCCGTAACGCTGTTGTATCTCATCCAAAGCTTCCATTTTATTAGCAACCTTCAGGTAAATATCCCTGGAATTCACTCCCAGTTTTTCGAGGCGTTCCCGGATTCCCGGTGCTCCTCCGCCAGAAATAACGGCAACAATATAACCTTTGCGGATACTATACATAATGGCATATCCGTCTTTTGTACAGGAGGTCCTGATTAATTCTCCGTCTGCTGTGAGATTCTGACTCTGATGAGATAAAACGCCGTCTACATCAAAAATAAAAGCCCTCACTTTTTTCAAATCGTCTTTAAAAAAGCCCATATCATTATTATTTTACCAAAGGGTTAACATCATCGGTTTGTTTTCCGGTTCCACCTTGGCTTCCGCAGTTTTCTGGATGGTTTCCCGAATGGAATCCGATATTAAAGTATATAATTTCAATAATTTTGGCTCATCTTTCAATAATGATTTATGCATGTTCAAAATACCTTCATCTCCCCGCCGGGCCGGACCGGTCTGGGCTTGTTCCGGGGAAAGCAGCATCACTTTATGGGCCGTTTCAAAAATCAAAGGACGCAACAGACTGAAATCCAACTCTTCTTTTTCCAATATCTTGCCGGCAATGCCATAAAAATGATTCACAAAATTATTAGCAAAAACAGCCGCTAAATGCAATGTTTTCCGTTTCTCGGATGAAATCTCTTCCACCCGTTCCGATAAAAGCCCGGCTAAAACCCGGATTTCCCATAAAACTTTCTCATCAGAACCTTCTATACACAACGGAATTTCATTAAAATTCAGGGCACGTTTCCGGGAGAAAGTCTGCAAGGGATATAATACCCCATACCGCTCGGCCAGATTTTTGAAAATCTGCAGAGGCAAACTTCCGGAAGTGTGAAGAATTAATGCATTCTTATTTATCCTTATACTCTTAAACAAAGAGAGTAAGGCATCATCACTGACACAAAAAATATAAATATCACAATCCGGATAAATAGCCAGTACGTCCGACGTATAGGTTATCCCTGTTTTTATGCCCAACTCCCTGGCCGATTCGATTGTCCGGCTGTAAATCTGGCAAAGATTCACCCCTGCTTTAAGTAATGCAGGAGCCAGATGGTGAGCCACATTCCCCGCCCCAATCAAAGCTATCTTTTTATCTCTCATGATATTCAAAAACAATATTCTTAGGTTTTACCTTACCTTCTCTCAGCAAAGTAATTAAATGTTTACAAGCCAGACAAATATCTTCATAAAAAACATCGGCTACCAATACCAGCCTTCCTTCCGTATAGTCCAGATGCCTGTACACTCCGGAAGCATCTGCTGTCGGTAACAACAATATGTCCCGGGAAGGAATAAAAGTATGAGTCATTTGGTTGCGAAGTTTATCATACAATAGAAAATTATCATTTAATAAACGGTACCTCCCACCGAACAAACGGTTGATTCCATTAGCAAAACGGATGGAAGACTGTCCCTTTGCTTTCATGGGTTTGTGATCCAGAAAACTTCCTAAAACTTCAATGGCCTGTCCCATCAAGACAAATTGCATATAAGAAAGCCCGGCTTTTTGCAATTTTCCCAACTCTCCGAAAATAATTTCTTCCAAAAAAAGTTCTATCCGTCTGATTTGCTCTTTATTTTCCATAGCTGTTGCCAAAATTAAAGCAAATTATTGAAAATCCGAAATCGAGATTCTATCTTTGTACAAACTTATAACATCATGATATTACTAAACAATGAAATAAAAGACTCCTCTGGTTTTTCAGAAAAAGTTTTGGAAACAGGATTGAGTATCTACGAAGTAATACGGGTTTTCAACAAAAGACCCATCTTCTTAAAAGATAACATCTTAAGATTATCTAATTCATTAAAAAAATCAAATATTGGGATAGACGCAGAAAACTTAAATATTCCTGCTAAATTAGACCGGTTAATTAGTCTGGAAAACATGTCGGAAGGGAATTTAAAATATGTCCTCCATTTTACAACAGGCAAAACAGATGAATATATTTTTCAGATTCCCCATTCCTATCCTACCGCCAGGGATTATGCAGACGGCGTTCCAACCCTTACCTGCCAGGCTGTCCGGGAGAATCCGGAAGTAAAATACCTGAATCCTGATTTACGTACCCTGACCAACCGGTTGATGGCAGAAAACCATGTATATGAAATATTATTGACAGACCGCGAAGGTTATATCACCGAAGGTTCCCGCTCCAATGTCTTTTTTATCAAAGGGACAACCTTGTATACTTCCCCTCAAGCCTATGTGCTACCCGGAACCAGCCGGAAACGGGTTTTTGACATCTGTAAAAAATACGGACTTCACGTTGAAGAGAAACGGATAGCCGGCGGACATATTCAACAGTATGAATCGGCCTTCCTCACCGGTACCTCTCCCCTTATTTTACCCATTAACCGGATAAATGATATACCTTTCAACGTTAGTCATCCTTTTTTACGTCAACTGATGAAATACTATTTTGCCTTATTGAATGCTTAGAAACGTTTTATGAATTTTTAAGAAGATTTGAAAAGTTGTGCTTTTTTTTAAATCTTTTTTTTTATAATATTGCAAAATAAACCTCTCACTACAAGACCGATAAGACGGTTTTGCAAAATTAATTTTTGAAAAGCGACTATATAAAATCATGAAATACCTCATTTTGATTCTTGTAACAGGTTTAGCTATTTTTATTAAGCCTTGGGAATTAAATACGGCAGACAATGACTTGGCATTAGAACCAGATTCTTTGTCAGATACTTCACTTTTACCTTCACCATCTGATATTTTATTACCTACGAATCAGGTGATTAACAATAAAGATTCCGAGCTGGAAATCACCCGCAAATTTGACCTTTTTATTCAGAAATTCATGGATAAATGGGAATTGAAAGGGGCTTCTTTTGCGCTGATGAAAGACGACCGCCTGATTTATTGTAAAGGATACGGGTATGCAGATGTGGAGCAAAATATACCCATGGATGTCATGCATGTCTTCCGGATAGCCTCTGTTTCAAAATTGATAACGGCTGTGGGCATCATGAAACTGCAGGAAGAGGGAAAGTTACATCTCAATGATATTGTTTTCGGACCGTCCGGGATTTTAAACGATTCCATTTTTTCTGAAATCAAAGATTCACGGACGAAAAAAATAACGGTGGAGCATTTATTGCGCCATCAGGGAGGTTACAGCAACACCTATGGAGATCCCATGTTTTGTCCTCTGGACATCGCCAGAAAAATGAATGTGCCTCCTCCGGCCGACCTGACTACGATAATTCGTTTCGTCCTTTCCCGGCGGTTAAGATTTACACCGGGAGAATCCACCTCTTACTCCAATATCGGATACGGAATCCTGTCCCGGATTATAGAAAAAGCATCAGGCGAAAGTTATGAAAGCTATATCCGGAAACATATCCTGGTGCCGGCAGGATGTTTTGATATGCATTTGGGAAAAAATCTATATGAAGATAAACTTCCGAATGAAGTGAGGTACTACGAAGTTTCCAATGCAGAGGAGATTCCGGCTTGTGACGGAAGCGGACAATTGGTACCCCGAAGCAATGGTGGCAACAACATTGAAGAGCTTTACGGCGCCGGGGGCTGGGTGGCATCTCCCTCTGAATTATTGCGTTTCCTGGCCGTTATAGATGGAAATCCGGTCATTCAGGACATACTTACTCCTGCCTCCATCCAGTACATGACCCAAAGTATTCCCCACTCTCTTCCTATTGGCTGGATAGAAATCAATAACACAGGCGAATGGGTACGGACAGGTACTTTAGCCGGTACCAGTGCCCTCATGAAAAAACAATCAGACGGATATTCCTGGGTGTTTTTAACCAATACCAGCAGCTGGAAAGGTTCACATTTTCCCAATTACATAGCACGGGCTGTGGATAAAGCAATGAGTACGGTCGGACAATGGCCGCAGCGGGATTTATTTGAAATGCAATCTACTTGCCATGAAAAACTATTAGTTACCCGTTAATTAAAGAAATTTGATTTAAATTTTAAATTTTTCTTTGACTTTTGATTACAATTTACAACTTTTGTAAGACAATTCATTAATCAAAGAAAATATGTCATTTTTAATTCTCACCATCAATCCAGGGTCAACCTCTACGAAGATTGCAGTCTTTGAAGATGAAAAAGAAATTTTTTCCAAAACACTCCGGCATACGGCAGAGGAATTAAGTTCTTTTCCGACAATAGCCTCACAGTTTCAATTCCGGAAAAACATTATCCTGACTGAACTGGAAGAGGCAGGTATAGATATTCACACTTTACATGCTATAGTAGGCAGAGGTGGGCTGGTAAAGCCTATTGAATCCGGGATCTATGAAGTAACAGACACCCTCGCCCATGATTTGGAATTTCCGGTAATGGGCGAACATGCATCCAATTTGGGAGGGTTGATTGCCAGAAGTATTGCAGAAGACCTTCACAACACCATCAAAGCCTATATTGCAGATCCTGTGGTAGTAGACGAATTAGCTCCTCTTGCCCGGGTTTCGGGACATCCCGCCATTAAGCGGGTGTCTATCTTTCATGCCTTGAACCAGAAAGCAATAGCCCGTACTTATGCCAGGGAAAATAAGAAAAAATATGAAGAACTCCGGTTAATTGTGGCACACATGGGGGGAGGGATTTCTGTGGGAGCCCATTGCATGGGCCGGGTAATAGATGTCAACAACGCCTTGGACGGAGAAGGTCCGTTTTCACCGGAGCGCTCCGGCAGTCTTCCTACCGGTGCTGTGATAAAACTTTGTTACAGTGGAAAATCCCAGGAAGAAGTGAAAAAAATGATTAAAGGAGAAGGCGGCATGGTAGCCTATCTGGGTACCAATGACATGATTACAGTAAAAGAAAAAGCTTTAACCGATTCTAACTATGCATTGATTCAAAACGCAATGGCTTATCAGGTAGGTAAAGAGATTGGTGCTATGGCTGCGGTATTGCAAGGAAAAGTGGATGCAATCCTTTTGACAGGAGGCATTGCCTATGCACAACCTGTCACCGATTATATCCGACAAATGGTAGAGTTCATAGCTCCGGTCAAAATCTATGCCGGAGAAGATGAACTGAGGGCGCTTGCCTTAAACGGACTGCTTGTCCTGCGTGGTGAAATTCAGGCAAAGATATATCAATAAACAGAAAGAGCGGTTTCAGACCGGATTTTTCCGGTTTGAAACCGCTCATATAATCACACTTCTACGATTTTTCCCAACTTGACATACCATATATACCCTTTCACATCGGTATACCCCATTTCCCTCATTGTCTGGCAATAAAAACGCACTTGTTTCACATACCGGCTTTCTTCTCCCTGGCCGAACTTGTAATCAATAATCCGCAATTGACCGTTTGAAAAAATTACCCGGTCGGGGCGTACTTTTCTGCCGTCAGGAAAGAGGATATCTTTTTCAGCAATCACCTGCCAGGAGGGGTCAAACCATTCAGAAGCCTGGGGTGTAGATAAAAAACCGGTAACCGTCGTACAATATCGGGCAAACTCATGGTGTTGGATCAACCCCGACAGGCAGGCTGTACGAACTGCTTTTTCCACATCTCCGGCTGAAATAACCGATTTAAAAATCTCATGTAAAAGCTTTCCTTCACTAATCGCATGTTGTTTGGATTCCTCAGAATCCAGATAATCTTTGAAACGGTATTTTATGCTGATACGGTCTCCCGGGTGCCACACCGGATAATGAGGTAAAGTCAAAGGCTGTGAAATTTTTTTTGTCCCGGTAGCCAGTATTTGTTTTTCTCCCCAATAAAAATCGGTTTCCGATTGTTCCGCACGACTATCCTGAACAGGCATCTGTTTGACTACACCATAAATAAACGCACTGATATCGCCTGACGATACACTTCCGTCCTTGTTTAACGAAGGAGTATATGGGAATACGTATAACTCCGTTTTGGCGCGGGTGAAAGCGACATACAACAGGTTCAGGTTGTCAATATATGCTTTTAAATGTTCATCCAGATAATCTTCTTTAAAAACGGTATGCAACAATTTTGAAGAGTAATTTAAAGGAGCATACTCCAATTCATTGAATCCGGCCTCATGGTTACTGCACCAGATTCTTCTCAACGGCCAGACGCTGTCCAGTTCCCATTCACAAAAAGGAAGGATGACATACTTAAATTCCAAGCCTTTGGATTTATGAATAGTCAGAATCCGGATAGCATCAACTTCTTCTGAGGTTGAAAGTACCCGTTTCCCCTGTTCTTTTTCCCACCACTCCAGAAATAAGGTAATGCTGTTGGAATTATTTTGTTCGTATTCATAAATCACATCCTGAAATGCAATTAAATAAGGAATCTCCTCCTGCTTCTTTTTCAAAGAGAATTTATCAATGATTGTCTCTATTGTTTCATACAAAGAATACAACATCATCTGTTCGGCATGAGAGCCGAATTCAGCATCCAATGTCCCGAACAGGTCTTCTTCACCGGCTTTTTTGAAAATTTCATGCAAACTATCCCGGTGGATTTCCTGCACAAAAGCAGAATAAAAATACAAAATCATCGCCTTGTTCACCATATCGTAAGGCGAGGTCAGGTATTTCAATACAGCTACAATGAACTGAACATACGGCGAAGAAGAAATATACAAAGAATCGTTCGAAATAAAACGAACAGGTACTTCAGCCACTTTATTATACTCCATCAGATGGGCTGCAATACAAGCTCCTTCTTTTCCGTTACGTACCAAAACGACAATATCTTTAAGTTGTCCTTTTCTTTGTACAATGTCGCGGACTGTAGCGACTACCTTATCCATAATCGTTTTATTCCCCTCTTCTGCCTTTTTGTCAGGACCGAAAGAAATATGAACATAACCGTTTTTTTCTTTACGGGGGATTTGCTTTAATCCTTCATAGGCTTTTTCAATAACTCCCAAACGTTTATCGGTAGCGTCAACTTCATTTTTATATAAGGCGGTCAGAACGGAGGCAGCTATTTCAAAAAAAGTATTGTTGAATTCCACTACTTCCCCTCCACTGCGCCAGTTTTCACACAATATCCGGTTTTCTACTCCCCATTTCTGAAATTGTTGTTCTACCCCGTAAGCCAGCAATCTCCAATCGCCATTTCTCCACCGGTAAATACTTTGTTTCACATCCCCTACGATCATGGCACGGCATCCCTCCGCCAGGCTGTTGACCATCAAAGGATAAAAGTTCTTCCATTGCATGGACGAAGTGTCCTGAAACTCATCTATCATCAGATGTTTAAAATAACTACCGCATTTCTCAAAAAGAAAAGAAGTATCGTTATCCGCAATCAATAAATTCAGTAAATGAGTGGTATCACTCAGCAAAAGCACTCCCTTCTCATTGCAATAGTTTCTGACTTCCCGGTAAAGGTCGTTCAGAATCCCCAACTGATACAGGTTTCCACGTAGCTGTATGGCAGAAACATAGCGCCGGTAATCCGTTTCATAATAACGGACGGCTTCTTGCAACAAAGGAAACAAATGCGGGAAAATCTTCTCGATGTCCGGCTTACGGGAGGAATTTTCCATGACCCAGTTTTCGATGCCGTTTAACCCTTTCAGGACTGTTTTGGTAGGCGGGTCAAAATTTCCGTTCGCCAACTTATTAAAATAAGACACACAACTGTTTTTTCCCCCTTTAAAATCTTCAATCTTCAGTTGGCTTTCCTGTATCAAAGCTAAAGCTTTTCCGGCAATCTCCGTTTGACGGTTTTCGTATTCCTGAACAACAGAAGCCAGAAAATCCCTGTATTTCCCTAAAAACTTTTTATCATTAAATTTCTCCAGGACAGCCTTATCAAAAAGCATATAATTTTCCCGGAACAATTCTTCTCCCAACTCCGCCATTTTAGCTTTCACACTCCAGGATTTACCTTCTTCTACACTGTTGCTCATCAATTCGCTCACCCAGCTTCGGAGATCCGGTTGATTTTTAATGTCCTGCATTACTTTATCGACAGCTTTAGTTAATACATAATCACTGTCTAATTCCACATTATAGCCGGGAAAAATACCCAATTCACGGGTAAATGTTTTAATAATGCGTTGGAAGAAACGGTCAATGGTAGTAACGGCTATCCGGCCGTAATCATGTAAAAGCAAGGTCCGCAACAAAGCTGCCTTATGCTTTAACTGTTCATCCGTCAGCTCGCATTCTGCTTTCAAAAATGTGCTGTAACTGCTCGGTTTTCCCTCTGCCAGGTAATGCAATTCATTGATTATTCTGGACTTCATCTCCTCTGTCGCTTTGTTGGTAAAAGTGACAGCCAGAATATTTTTATATTCTGGCGGAGTATCAAAAATAATCTTAAAATATTCCAGAGTCAGGGCAAACGTTTTTCCGGAACCTGCCGAAGCTTTATAGATATCCAACATAATGGTCTTCTCCTCTTACTGCTTTTATTTTGCCGGAATTGCCTGCAACTCCAGCAAATCGCCATCCTCTATTCGTCGGGTAAGTATTTTTAAATATTCCCTGACATATTGCAATTCTTCACATTTTATCCCTCCGGATTGGGCAGATTGGCTGATTTGTTCCAATATTTTTATAGCCCGGGAGAAATGTCCTGCCCTTTCATACACCCAGGCCATATTTACTGCCGCCCGGACAGCCATTCTGCCGGAAAGTTTTAAAGCACCTTCCCACACCTGCAACGCCTGCTCTTCCTTTTCTGCTTTCAGATAGGAATACCCCAGGCGAAGCACCTTCCCCCTCACATACACCCTTCGCACCATCTCGGACCAGTAAGGCATAATCCGTTTCGCATAATTCTCTCCCTGGTCCCAACTGTCAATAACAATATCCTCATACAACGTATAGGCATTTTCCATGACCCGGAATTTTCCGGTCAAGACAACAGAATCCAAAAATTGGCCTGAAAAAGGAGAATACAAATATACTGTCCTTTCCCAATTCAACGAACGGTTGGATGGTTCCACAAAAGCAGAGGATTCTATGGAAACAATATAGTCGGCTTTAAATTTCCGGCAAAGGTCCCATACCGTATCGGCGGACAAAGCAACCGGCTGTTCCCCTTTCTCCAGGATGACCGGACAAGACAGAGGCAAACGAATGATGGTATCGGAAAAACCATTCCCGGCAGCTATGTACGACATACCCCGGTAAAACTCCCGGGAAACATCTTGCTGCAATTCCCCGAAAATATCTCCTGCCATTACCACCACACTGTCTTTTCGCCAGATATTCCTATCCAGCAAAGCAATACGCTTTTCCGTAGAAACAGGTATAAGTGAAGGTTGAAGGACTTCCACGGACAATTGCCGGTATCCCCTGCAGGATATTCCGGCAAGAACCATACTTCCCCAGACTAACCTGCGAAATATTTTAACAGGAACCATTCGGTACATATCAGCAGAAGTAAAATAAAACCTAAAATTTCCAATTTATCCAATTCAATATATTTTATCTCATTCCTGAAAACAGGCTTCAGGGTTTTGTTCTGTTTTAAGTCGTTTACCAACTCATTCCAGGCGGTCTTTTCATACGTCTGCCCTCCCGTAGCACCAGCCAAATCCTTTAATAGTTGCGGATTGGCTACCACATCATTCCCTTCCGGATTATTACTCCGGACATAGAAAGTCCCTTTACTTTCAAAAGACTTTCCTTTTAAATGGGTTTGCAGATGGTAGTGGTATTCTCCGGAAAGAAGATTGCCCAGATTTATTTTATATTTATCGCCATAGCGGCTGAATGAATAAGTAAACTCCTTGTCTTCATACTTCAAGTTTAGCTTTACCTCAGGAGTATTGACTAACTCGTAACTATCATTGTACAATTCTGAATAAACAATTACCTCTTCCCGTTCCTCATATACGGGTTTGAAATCGTGTATAAAACGTTCATTGCCCTTTTGCACAGCCAGATACCCTACGATTTTATTTATCAAGGTATTAAATAACTCATGATTTCCGTTTTCCCGGTAAGAGTACAACCGCCATTTCCACAATCCTTCTCCCCAGAAATAACAAATACGGCTGTCATTGCGGTTATAAAAACCGGTCACCCCATTCGAAGTCGGTGTATTCTTAATCTTTTGTCTGAACAATGTTCGTCCGCTACCTGTATGTATTTCCCCAAAAGGTACCATCAAAGGAGGATAGTCCGCAAAACCGGCTATTTCCTCTTCCGTAAATTCAAAAAAAGGAAATTCAGAATGGAAAGCCACCTGCGCATATTCGTTCATATCCGTATGGAAGTCTACCGAATAATCTTTACTGTAACGGGCCATGTTCCCGATACTTTCCCGTGTGGTCAGGATATACCACAGAGAAAGTCTGCGGCGCTCCGCTTCCTTTATCAGTTTTTCATAAACCGGTCGGCCAGGTTCGGGGTTATGCAAAATAATCAGATTGGCTTTTAAAGTGTCTGGTCGCTCTTCCCACTGGTGTACGGTACAATGGTAAATTCCCGATACGTTTACAGCATTCACTACCGCCGCAATATCCGGATGCGGTGAGTGTGTAAAAATAGCAACACGGGCAGAATGGTCTATCAGGTTTACCCAGGTCTCCGAACTGTTATTTTCCAGGGTACGTTCTTCAGAATCCGTCTCAACCCTAACAGTATAGTGAGCTATTCCCTTCTGCTTTGCTTCCACCTCAAAAACGACTTCTTCCAAAAAATTATCCTGTGTAATGGACAACTTCTTTTCAGCTATCACTTTCCCATTTTCTTTTAAGATACATTTGAGCTGCTTTCCTTTTTGTTTTAACGCCCCAATCTCCGCTTTTACCGGAAAAACAGTTCCCACAAAATTGAATTTATCGGTTTCCAGTGTCCGGATAAAAACATCCGGATAACAAATGGTATCTCCCAAGGCAACGGTATATACCGGAAAAGAAGGAAGCCGGTAACGCGGATTTATGCCTGCATTGTAGATACCATCAGTGAGGAGAACCATAGCCTGGGGAGGCCTGCTTATAAAATTTTGTCTTACGTAATCGGTCACAGCAGCAATATCCGTCCGCTTTTCGGAAAAATCAATCTTTCCATTCCGCTGCACCCGGTTTCCAAAGGTAAGTCGGACCACCTCAAACTGCTCTCCCAATTTTGCCGCAATCTTTTCTAAAGATTCCCTGTACTCCCCGTTATAATACAAAGAATCCCTATTTTTAAGCAAAGATTCGGAATTATCCTGTGCCAGCACCAATACAGGCTTCTCTTTCGTCCGCTTCAACAAAGACAACGCCGGATTTAAAATCAGGCCGGATAAAAATAAAAGAATAAGAAACCGTAAGGTAGAAAGTAAAACAGCTACTCCTTGGGGAATATCCGGTAGTCCGGTAAGTTTTTTATATTTGAAAAAAGCCGCTGCTGACGAAATGAGGATAGCAGGTAATAACCACCATAGAGAATGTTCGAATACCACCCTGATCTGATTTTTTATTTCTGATTTATGATCTACGGTTAAAGCACCATAAATCACAAATCAGAAAACCACAATTAATTACATATTCATACCGCCGCAGACATGAATTACCTGACCGGTCACATATCTGGACATATCCGAAGCCAGGAATACACATACATCTGCAATGTCTTCCGGCGTACCTCCTCTTTTCAAAGGAATCTTAGCCGCCCATTCCTGACGGACATCCTCGGGGAGCTGAGCAGTCATATCGGTAATGATAAATCCGGGAGCTACCGCATTTGCACGGATATTTCTGGACCCCAGCTCTTTGGCAATACTCTTGGTAAAACCGATGATACCGGCTTTAGAAGCAGAATAATTCGCCTGTCCTGCATTTCCGCTCACTCCGACAACAGAACTCATGCTGATAATGGAACCGCTTTTTTGTTTCAGCATCACAGCCGATACGGTTTTGGAAAAATTGAATACGGATTTCAGGTTTACGTTAATTACCGCATCCCATTGCTCTTCACTCATTCTCATCAATAAAGTATCCTTGGTAATACCGGCATTGTTTACCAAAATGTCAATTCTGCCAAATTCCTTGGCTATTTCTTCTACAGTAGCAGCAGTCTGCGCAAAATCAGCGGCATTGGAGGCATACATCTTGGCTTTTACTCCGCAAGCCTCTATTTCCCGTTCCGTAGCCTGGGCATTTTCATCATATCTCAGATCAGTAAAAGCAATATTTGCTCCTTGTTTTGCAAATGCCAGAGCTACAGCTTTTCCAATACCTCTGGAAGCACCCGTAATCAGGGCGGTTTTTCCTTCTAATAACTTCATAATTACAGTTTTACTTAAACTAAATTCATTAGACTTGAAATGGTTAACAAATGTTTTCCACCTCTAACTATGGAACAAAGATAACTAAACTAATTTCATCCTGCAGGCTCATACCATAATTTTTTTTCTTTTTCATCATTCCTTCCCCCCCTTTCTTTCTCCTTACTGAATATTTTGCTATTTTCACCCCCGCATATTTACTATACGTTATGGAACAACAAGTCATTTTAAACGAACACAACAAAACGGAATATCCGCCCATGCACACGGCAGAACACATCCTGAACCAGACCATGGTGCGGTTATTTGGCTGTGAACGTTCACGCAATGCCCATATAGAAAGGAAAAAAAGCAAGTGTGATTATATTTTAACCGCTTCTCCCACAGAGGAACAAATCCTGGAAATAGAAAACAAAGTGAACGAGGTCATATCCTGTCATTTGCCTGTTACTGCAGAATTGGTCTCCCGCCACGAACTGCCCCGTGGTATCGATTTGAGCAAATTGCCGGAAGGTGCAAGCGAAACTTTACGTATCGTCCGGATCGGAGACTATGACACTTGCGCCTGCATAGGACAACACGTCAGCAATACCTCAGAAATAGGCCGCTTTAAAATCATTAGTACAGACTACGATAACCAACGTTTGCGCATCCGTTTTAAACTGGAAAATTGAGGCGATACACTCTAAAATCACCGTATTTTCGCTATTAGAATGACCTCTATATAGTAGTCATTCGTAAATTCCCGGCGAAAAGAAATATTTTTTTAGGAAAATTAAATTTAAAAAACTGAGGTTTAAAATATTTTATATAGATTTGTACGGTCTATATGGAAAGTACGAATATAAACTTAAACAATAAAAGGATATGCTGAAATCTTACAATTTTCCCAGTGTATATGAGGCTACTAACCAAGAGCTCTCTAATGTGGCGGAAAATATTCTGGACGGTATAAAAATCAATATTGATGATACCGATTACATTGTCGGAAACCTGGCTTTAGTGGAAGGTTACTCCCCACATAAAAATATTAATGCAGCTCCGACCGATGAAGAATATAAATTATTAAGCAAAGCGGGATTATTACTGACTCAGCCCAAAGGAGAAGAAGAAATTTACCTGACAACCGGCTTCCCGTTTGCCACCTATATGCTTTACCGGGATAAAGCCTTGGAGACTTTACAGGGACGTCATATCATCAATTACGATGCATCTACTTTCGGTGGTCCGACCAATACCAAACGGGAAGTGAATGTAGGCAAAGTAGAGGTTATCCCTGAAATTTTAGGCTGTACCATAGCTATCCGTGAAGGACAACTGCAGGAAAAAGAGAACTTTTTCACCGTCAGTTTGGGATATGGGACGTGTGAAGCTGTTGTGTCTACCCGTGCCGGAATCATAAACCGTTCTGCTGTAAGTACCCACGGTATCCGCCACGCAGTCAATCTGCTGGCCAATGAACTGGCTAAGAACTTTTACCTGAACCTGAAAACAGAACATCAGATCGATGTGGCTTTCCAACAAGGCAGTATCACGGTCAACCGGGTAAAACAAAATATCCTGGACATCCGGGAAAAAGTACTGAGAATGTATTATCAGGAAATTATTGCTCCTAACTTGAGACGGGCATTTATTGACGATGATTTCAACAAATGTACCAAAATGTACCTTGTCGGAGGTGGAGCACTTTATACGGAATTGGTAGATTGCTTCAAAGAAGAGTTTGGCGATGTAGTGGAAGTAATTGTTTATCCGGAACCGGAAAAATGCGCATCTCAGGGATATTGCCTGAATTCCAAGATTAAAGCCGGCGCAGCACGCAATAACATCCCCAGCAACATTGAAGCCGAAGAAATAAAAATATTCAGAAATCCGCAGTTGGCAGTGGGAATGGATATAGGTAACGCAAATACTTGTATCACCATATACAAGGACGGTGAATAAAAACATTCTATTTTACACGGAAAGAGTTGGCTTTTAAAGTCGGCTCTTTTCTTTTTTAGGTATTTTATTTTTACTTTTGCAAAACAGAACAGAAACAATCCTATTTTAATATAAAATATATGGAACTCTTACAGCAAATCAAGGAAAACGCAAAAAAACAGTGTAAAACAATTGTACTTCCGGAAGGAACAGAAGAGAGAACAATTCAGGCTGCCGATCAAATTATCGGTGAAGGAATTGCTCAAATCATACTGATCGGTAATCCGGCAGAAATCAAAGCTTTGGCAGAAAAATACGGATTAAAGCATATTGAAAAAGCAACCATTGTAGACCCTGCTTCCCACGCCAAAAAGGAACAATATGCAGATTTACTGGTTGAACTGCGCAAAAGCAAAGGCATGACGAAAGAACAGGCGCTGAAACTGGTAACAGATCCTCTTTATTTAGCTACACTGATGATTAAAAGCGGTGATGCTGACGGAGAAGTTGCCGGGGCAAAAAATGCCACCGGAGATGTTTTGCGTCCGGCATTACAAATCGTAAAGACCTTACCGGGAATATCTGTGGTGTCCGGAGCTTTTCTGCTTCTGACCAATAAACCCGAATACGGTGAAAACGGTTTAATTGTATGTGCAGACTGTGCTGTATTGCCTAACCCAACCGCAGAGGAATTGGCACAAATTGCCGTATCTACGGCTGCTACGGCCCGGGCCATTGCCAAAATTGAACCCCGCGTTGCTATGTTAAGTTTTTCAACCAAAGGTTCAGCCAAAAATGAATTGGTAGACAAAGTAGTGAAAGCCACAGAACTGGCAAAACAAATGGCTCCCGATGTGATGATTGACGGAGAAATGCAGGCGGATGCAGCTCTGGTTCCTTCTGTCGGTGCCAGCAAAGCACCGGGCAGTCCTGTCGCTGGAAAAGCCAATGTACTGATTTTCCCCAGCCTGGAAGTTGGAAATATCAGTTACAAACTGGTACAGCGCATTGCAGGCATTGAAGCTGTCGGACCTGTTTTACAGGGAATGGCCGCTCCCATCAACGACCTGTCCAGAGGATGCTCTGTCAGTGATATTGTCAACCTCGTAGCCATTACCGTAAATCAGGCTGCCGGATTGAATTAATTCCAATACTAACTTATCTTTACGACCTGCGGGCCGTAAAGATTTTAATTCTTAAAAAATGAATGTTTTAGTGCTGAATTGCGGAAGTTCTTCCATCAAGTATCAATTACTGAGCATGGACGCCCAGCCGGTTATCCTGGCAAAAGGTATTGTCGAAAAAATCGGACTTCCCTGCGGGAATTTTACTTATAAAGCAGAAGGACGGGATAAAATAGCCATAGAACAACCGATAGCGGACCACAGCATTGGGATGGATTTAATCCTGAAAACATTGGTGGATCCCAAACTGGGTGTACTGAGTTCTCTGAATGAAATCAATGCAGTCGGCCACCGTGTGGCTCATGGAGGAGAATATTTTCCAGAGAGTGTGAGAATAGATAAGGAAGCAAAAGCTAAAATCAAAGCTTTGGGGGAAATTGCACCCCTGCATAATCCGGCCAATCTGAAAGGGATTGAGACCATGGAACAATTATTGCCCTCAGTCCCGCAAGTTGCTGTATTTGATACTTCTTTCCACCAAACTTTACCGAAAAAAGCCTATATCTATGGTATTCCCTATGAATATTATGAAAAATATGGCGTAAGGAAATACGGATTTCACGGCACTTCACACAAATTTGTTGCCGAAAAAGCATGTAATCTGTTAGGCTGGGATATCCGGGATAAGAAAATCATTACCTGCCATTTGGGAAACGGCGCTTCCATCACGGCTATAGATAAAGGCAAATCTGTAGATACCTCCATGGGATTTACTCCTGTTGCCGGTCTGGTGATGGGAACACGTGCCGGTGACCTTGACCTGGGAGCTTTGATTTACATTGCACAGAAGGAAAAATTAGATTTGAATGAAATCAATACATTGGTAAATAAAAAATCCGGTGTACAAGGGATTTCAGGAGTTTCTTCGGATTTCCGGGAGTTGACTACCGCATGGGAAAACGGGAACGAAAGAGCCCAGTTGGCCCTTGACGTATTTGCTTACCACGTAAAACAATACATCGGAGCCTATGCTGCTATCCTGAACGGTGTTGATTTGGTTATCTTTACCGGCGGTATCGGCGAAAATGATTTTTACATCCGGGAAGCCGTATGTGAAAATATGGAATTTCTGGGCATAAAATTAGATAAGAAAATCAATGCCGTCACCCGTGGTGCTGACGTAACCCTCAGTACTCCGGATGCCGCTATCAAGGTCATGACTATCACTACGGATGAAGAATTGGTAATAGCCATGGAAACCGTCCGGTTGTCCTATTAAAATCTTTTCCTCAAAGTCTGAATGTCTTTTTCAGGATGTTCGGACTTTGAGTTTTTTATCCTTTCTTTTTCCGGATATACTGAATAATCCCGTTTCAAAAAACGTATTCACATCATAGATAGTCCGGACTTCGTCATTCAATTGGTTCAGTTTATATGGAAACAAAAAAGATATTTTCGGTAGTAGGCATGAGTTGTGCCGCTTGCGCTGTTCGGGTGGATAAAATCCTGAAAATGCAGCCGGGAGTACGGGAGGCAAATGTAAATTATGCAGCTGCGAATGTACAGGTCGTTTATGAAACCGACATCTGTTCTGCCTCTTCACTGAAAACAGCCATACAAAACGGAGGCTATGATCTGTTAATTGACGAAAACCGGGATGCGAATAAAGAAGCCGAACAAATAAATGCAAAAAAATACCGCCAACTGAAACGGGAAACCGGAGGAGCTTTACTCTTAGGCTTCCCTATCATAGTTATCAACATGTTCTTTGCAGAGCTTCCCTACTTGAAATACGCTTTGTGGATATGTTCTTCTGTGGTCATTTTCCACTTCGGAAACAGATTTTTTATCAATGCCTGGAAACAACTCAGACACGGAACTGCCAATATGGACACCCTGGTCGCTACCAGTACGGGAATAGCCTATTTATTCAGTGTTTTCAATCTTTTTTTCCCTGGTTTCTGGTTAGATAAGGGAATTACTCCTCATCTCTACTTCGAAGCAGCTTCTGTAATTATTGCTTTTATCCTTTTAGGCCGGTTGCTGGAAGAACGGGCCAGACAGAGTACTACGACAGCCATCAAAAAACTGATGGGGTTACAACCTCGTACAGTTACTGTTCTTAGGCCGTCGGGTGAACAAACTATCCCTGTAGAAGAAGCCCGGCCAGGAGACACGATCGTCATCAAACCCGGAGAACGCATTGCAGTGGACGGAACCGTTACGGAAGGTTCATCGTATGTTGATGAAAGTATGCTTAGCGGAGAACCTGTTCCCGTACACAAACACCCAGGAGAGAAAGTATATGCCGGGACAATCAACCAGAAAGGTGCTTTCCGCTTCACAACAGAAAAAACTGGTGCCGATACAATGTTATCGCAGATCATCCAGATGGTGCAAGAAGCCCAGGGCAGTAAGGCTCCTGTCCAGAAAATGACAGACCGGATTGCCGGAATTTTCGTACCTGTCATTATGGGAATTGCCGTTTTATCTTTTCTCCTGTGGTGGATATTCTTTCCTGCAGAAGGATTTACTTACGGTTTGCTGTCCATGGTTACCGTCCTGATTATTGCCTGTCCGTGTGCACTGGGGTTGGCTACTCCAACGGCACTTATCGTAGGCATCGGCAAAGGAGCGGAACAGGGCATCCTGATAAAAGATGCGGCCTGTCTGGAAGTGGCACGGAAAATAGATTCCATCGTATTGGATAAAACGGGAACCATTACGGAAGGACATCCGGTAGTCGTAAATATGGAATGGCGAGAGAAAACGGAAAAAGTCCGGGGGATATTGTACAGTCTGGAACGCCTTTCGGAACATCCGCTTGCCGAAGCAATAGTAAAAACATTCGAAAAAGGGACTTCCCCGCAACTTATAACGGAATTTGAAAACATTCCGGGAAAAGGCATAAAGGGCATCTCGG